>CEQD01136597.1_pt1 | contig 27852 bp, 23 predicted proteins | sample 530511 | NCBI WGS metagenome assembly CEQD01 (sample SAMEA2620230, study PRJEB7988) | marine metagenome | biome: marine biome (ENVO:00000447); feature: surface water layer (ENVO:00002042); material: "saline water (ENVO:00002010), including plankton (ENVO:xxxxxxxx)" | depth 5 m | reverse complement strand
GATAAATTTAATCAAATAACAGTTAGTGATAATGAGAATATCAAAAATATCATCAATGCAAAAAATAATGAGGAAAGAGAAAGGTTAGATTCACAAAGAAAATCGCTATTGTCAGACATGCAAAATATCACATCTAAAGCTAATAAACTTGAAAATAAGATTGATGAAATTTCAAATAAAATAATTCTCGACGAGGAAAAATTTGAAAAAAATTTAAGTCTAAAAGATTCAAAAAATATTAAAAAATCAGAACTTGAGAAGTGTATAAATGTTTTTAATGCAGAGGTTAATAATATTAAATCATCAATAATCGCAAATGAGAGAATAGCGAATGAAGTCAAAGAGCAAATAAAAGATTTTATAAAAAGAGTTGATATAAAAAGATCTGAGTTAGAAGAGTATGATTCCAAATTACATAAAGCAAAAATTGAAATTGATCAATTATTAGAGCAGCTCACAGATATGGAGTACAATGAGGATATTAGAAATATTTCAGATTCTGAAAACGATGAGATATCCACAATGGGCGAAAGTGAATTGGCCAAATCTAAGTTTTATAAGTTGCAAAAAACAATTGATGATTTTGGACCTGTAAATTTACTGGCTCCTGAAGAATTCAAAAAATTGGATGAAAGATTTGAGTTTTTAGATTCTCAAATTATTGATCTTCAGAATTCTTTAGATAATTTAAGTAAAACAATAAGCAAGATTGATCAGGAGTCAGAATCTGCTTTCCTTGATACTTTTAATCGCATAACCTCCAAATATGACGAATATGTTAAAAGGCTATTTGGTGGTGGTGAGGGTAAGCTCATTTTAACAAATCCTGATTCACCAAAAGATTCTGGAATTGAGGTTATGTTAAAAATAGGCCTAAAAAAATATAGAAATTTAAAATCATATTCTGGTGGAGAGAGAGCTTTAGCAGGAATAGCGCTTTTACTATCAGCTTATTTTGTAAGGCCTGCTCCTTTCTTATTGTTAGATGAAGTTGACGCTCCCTTAGATGATAAGAATATTTTAAAGTTTGGAGAAATGTTGGATGAAATTTCTAATTTATCTCAAGTTGCTATTATTACTCATAATAAAACCACAATGAAATTTGCAAAACAATTAATAGGAGTGACATCTAGGTTGGAAGGTATAAGTGAAGTTGTTCCAATTGATCTATCAAATTAAATCTTTTAATGAAATAAATATTTAAATGTTAAATATTATAAAAAAAATTTTTGGGTCTGGAAATGAAAGAGAAATCTCAAGAATTTCAAAAATTGTAGAAAAAATAAATTCAAAAGAAGAAAGTCTTAAGAATTTATCTTTAGAAAATTTAAAAAATAAATATTTAGATTTAAAGATTAGATATGAGCAAAGTGGAGAGCTTGACAATTTTATCATTGATGTCTTTGCATTAACAAGAGAGGTTTCTAAAAAAACCTTAAAGCTCAGACCCTTCGATGTTCAGCTCATAGGTGGCATAGTCCTACATGAAGGGAAAATAGCGGAGATGAAAACTGGTGAAGGCAAGACCTTGGTTGCCACATTGCCAGTAGTATTAAATGCATTAGATCCATATCCTGTTCATTTAATTACTGTAAATGATTACCTAGCTAGAAGAGATGCGCTATGGATGGCGCCAATATATTTATCTTTAGATCTTAAAGTAGGTGTATTGAATAATGGAATATCCTATACTGTAAAAATTAATTCTACTAAGTATGAATTGGTTGAAGCCGAAAGATCAAAAGCCTATGAATGTGATGTTATTTATGGAACAAATAGCGAATTTGGTTTTGATTATTTAAGGGATAACATGAAATATTCCAATGACGAGATTTGTCAATCAAGCCATTCTTTTGCAATAGTTGATGAAGTTGATAGCATTCTTATAGATGAGGCAAGGACACCGTTAATAATTTCAGGTCCTACTGATAGTTCACTTATTGACTATAAGAATATATATAGTTTATGTAAAAAGATTAACAAAGATGAGATTGCAATTGACGAAAAAACTAGACAAGTATTTATTAATGATGCAGGATCAGAAAAATTACAAAAATTATTTAATATAGATAATCTATATGATCCTAAAAATTTATCTTTACTTCATTCAATAAATCAATCTTTAAGAGCAATTAATATCTATACAAGAGATAAAGATTATGTAGTACAAGATGATAAAGTAATAATTGTAGATGAGTTCACAGGAAGACTTATGCCATCAAGAAGATGGAGCGAGGGATTACATCAGGCCGTTGAGGCTAAAGAGAACGTAAAAATTGAGGAAGAAAATCAAACCTTTGCATCCATTACTATTCAAAATTATTTCAGAATGTATGAGAAGCTATCTGGAATGACAGGAACTGCTGATACTGAAGCGCTTGAATTTCAGAATATATATAATTTAAGAGTTGTAGTCATACCTACCAATTTGCCAATGATGAGAAAAGATTTAAATGATTTAATTTATAGAACCGAAAAAGAAAAGATAGATGCAATTGTCTCATATATAAAAAAATATAATAAGGATGGAAATCCTGTACTTATTGGAACCGTTTCAGTTGAAAAATCCGAGCAGCTTAGTAAGTATTTATCAACTTTAGGGATAAAGCATAATGTATTAAATGCTAAAAATCATGAGAGTGAAGCCGAAGTAATTTCAAAAGCTGGAGAAAAACGTGCAGTTACAATTGCTACAAATATGGCTGGAAGAGGCACTGACATTAAGCTTGGTGGCGCTAATAATGATGATACAAGACAAAGAGAGGAAGTATTAAGAATTAATGGATTAGTTGTTCTGGGCAGCGAGAGACATGAGTCACGAAGAATCGATAATCAATTAAGAGGTAGATCAGGAAGACAAGGAGATCCAGGGCTCACACAATTCTTTGTTTCCATGGAAGACGAATTAATGAGACTTTTTGGATCAGAGAGAATTTCTAATATGATGACAAAGCTTGGATGGAAAGAAGGTGAGCCGATTGAGCACAAAATGATAACCAACTCACTTGAAAATGCTCAGAAAAAAGTTGAATCTCGTAATTTTGAGATTAGAAAGCATTTATTGGAGTATGATGATGTTCAAAATAAACAAAGAGAAATAATTTATAAATTAAGAAACAGATTATTAAGAAATAGTGAAATTGATGAAGTTTTAAAAGAAATCAAAGATGATGCTCTATATTCATTTCAGCCATTACTGGATAATGAAATATCATTTGAAGATAAAAAAAATATGTTTAATTTTTTAACAGAGGATGAGATTTTAAATCTTTCAGACACTAGCCAGCTTGAGTTAGTCATTGATAAAAAAATTGAAAACAAAAAAATACTTTTAGGTGATATGTTTCAATCCATAAGTAAATTTGTTCTTCTTTCAACATTAGACATGAAATGGAAAGATCATCTATTGTCAATGGATTATCTAAGAGAAAGCGTAAGTTTAAGGGGCTATGGTCAGCAAAATCCTTTAAGAGAATATAAGAAGGAAGGCTTTGAAATCTTTGATGAAATGATTGATAATTTTAATATAGATGCCCTCGTAAATTTTTTAGAGGTTGTGCCAATTAAAGATGAAGATCTTAAAGAAATTGAGAAATCTAGGGATATTGACGAAAATCTTTCTTATAATGATAGTGATAGTGAGAAAGCAAGTAAAAATAATTCTGATGAAATAAAGAGGCAAAATAACTTTAAAATTTCGGAAATTAAAGCAAAAGAAAAACGTCGTCAATTAGAAAAGAAGAAAAGGAAGCAGAGAAAGAGGCAAAGAAAATGATTAAAAATATTAAATTTACTTTGACCTCAATAATTAGTATTGTCATTTTGATTGCCCTAGCTTTCATTTTTACTGCCGGTTTTTTAGCAATTTTAGGGATTTTTTTTCTTACTAGGATTTATAAAAAAATTGTAAGTAACAAAAAAGACAAAAATAATAATATTTCATCAAGTGAAGACAAAAACGATAAAGTTGTAGAAGTTGATAAAGACGAATACAAGATTGATTAAATATTATCTATTTCATTTGAAAGTTTAATATCTAAACTAGTTAACCCATTTACTGAGTGTGTATCGAGCCATATTTCTACTTTATTATATGTATTAGAAATGGTCGGGTGATGATTAATTTTTTCAGATTCAATACCAACTTGCACCATAAAAGATAATGCATCTGAAAAATTCATAAAAATAAATTTTTTATATAATTTATTTTTTTTAATTGACCATGTAGGCGCTAGTTTTTTAGCTTGTAGAGGTGTTATTTTTTTTAACTTTGCCGGCATATAATAGAAAATAATCAAAATTGTATTATAAGTCAAAAATAATCTAATATATTTAATGGTCGAAATTTATTTGTCTCTGGGAAGTAACATAAAACCTAAAGAATTATATTTAAATAAGGCTATTATAAAATTAGAGAGCGTAATAAATATAAAAAAAGTGTCATCATTATATAGCTCGACTCCCATAGGCTATAAAACAAAAAATAATTTTCTGAATTTAGCCATTAAGGCTGAAGCTAATATTAAACCAAGATTTTTATTAAAATTTATAAAAGATATTGAATCACAGTTAGGAAGAGTTAGATCTGAAATTTATACAGATAGAACTATTGATATTGATATAATTTTCTTTGGAGAAGAGATCGTAAATTCTAAGGATTTAATAATACCCCATCCAAGCGCACACCAAAGAAGGTTTGTATTAGAGCCAATAATGGAGATTGATAAAGACCTAATTTTTCCAGGATCCAACAATAAAATTATTGATCTTTTGAACAAGGTTAAAAATCAAAAGATTAAAAAAATTAAAAACTTTGACATTGAAAATATTTAATCAATGTTTATATTAAAAATATGAGTAATGAAGCGAAGTTTAAGTTGGGTCAAATTGTAAAACATAGGCTTTTTGATTTTAGAGGGATAATTTTTGATGTTGATCCTGAATTTAATAATACAGATGAGTGGTATGAAAGAATACCAGAAGATAGAAGGCCTAGAAAAGATCAGCCTTTTTATCATTTACTGGCTGAGAATGAGGACAAAACAACTTATATTGCATATGTCTCTCAACAAAATCTTGAAAAAGATGAGTCAAAACTACCTTTCGAACATCCTTCAGTTAAGCTGCTTTTTGACGGTAATGATAGTGAAGGTAATTATATAGTAAAACAATCAAGCAATTGATTTTTTAAATGATTCTAGAGTATTCCACAACAACATAGTTATTGTCATAGGGCCTACACCACCTGGTACAGGTGTTATCATTGAGCATTTAGAGATAACATTTTCGTAGTCAACATCACCAACAAGTTTTCCTGAATCAAGCCTGTTAATACCAACATCTATCACTACTGCACCTTCTTTGACCATTGATGATTTAACAAAATTTGCCCTCCCAATTGCCGCAACAACAATATCGGCTTCTTTAAGGACACTCTCTAAATTTTTAGTTCTAGAATGACAAATAGTCACAGTAGCATTTTTTTGAAGCAAAAGCATCGATGCAGGTTTTCCAACTATATTGCTCCTGCCTAAAACTACAGCATTTTTTCCCTCTATCTCTAAATCGTAATGTTCTAACATTTTAATAATCCCATGAGGAGTACATGCAATGAAAGAAGGCTTACCCTCAAAAAGATTTCCAGCGTTAACTGGATGAAATCCATCAACATCCTTATCTGGATTAACAGAGTTTAAAATTTTTGTTTCATCAATATGATCAGGCAAAGGCAATTGGATTAAAATACCATTAATATTTTCTTGATTGTTAAGTTTATTAATTAAGCTCAAAAGATGATTCTCAGTAGTATTCTCAGGTAATTTATGTTCTTCTGAATATATCCCAACATTTTCACAAGCTTTTCTTTTATTTCTAACATAAATTTGAGATGGACCATCTTCTCCTACAAGTACTGCAGCTAATCCAGGCACAGCAGAAGTCTGATTTTTAAGTTCATCAACATGATCTTTTATTTGACCCCTTATTTTCTCTGATACTAGTTTTCCATCAATAATTTTTTTATCCATTATTAGCTCCTTGGAAAATGATTTAGAGGTCCACATCCACTACCAATATCCAACGATTTTTTTATACCAATTGAAACAAACTCTTTGGCTTTCTTTACAGCATTTGGCAAAGAATAATTCTTGGCAAGGTACCCCGATATGGCTGCTGAAAGCGTACACCCTGTTCCATGAGTATTTATTGTATTATACCTTTTTGATTCATACTTATAAATTTTGTTATTAAATATAAGATAATCATTTGAATATTTAGTTTTAGACAGATGACCACCTTTTACCAAAATATTTATTGATGATTGCTCATAAATTTTCTTAATATACTTTAATAAATTTTCTTCATTAGTTATCTTGCAATTGAATAATTTATTTACTTCATGAATATTTGGTGTAATTAGATAGCAATATGGAAGGATATTTTTTTTATAAAAATTTATGGCGCTTTCTTTTAATAAATGATCACCAGATTTAGATATCATTACAGGATCAGAAACAATTTGTAGATTTTTATAATTATTTAAAGTTTTGATGACTACCTTCATTATTTTTGAATCATACAACATGCCTAATTTTATGTTTTTAATTTTAAAATCAGACATTACAGTATTTATTTGGTTTTCAATAGTTTTATCAGGAATTCTGAATATTTCGTTAACAGATTTACTATTTTGAGCAGTAACGCATGTTATTACTGAAGATCCATAAACCGATATCGAATTTAATGTTTTTATATCAGCTTGAATCCCAGCACCACCCCCAGAATCTGATCCAGCAATTGTCATAACTTGAGGAACTGTTTTTATCATAATAATAATAATATAATAATTTATTAAGATGAAAAATTTTGAAGTATATATCGAAGATAGATTTGAAGATATTTCCTTGGAATTTTTAATTGATTCCAAAAAATTAAAAATATTTTTAAATAAAGGAACATCTTTTGGGTCTAGTCATGATACAACTGTGCTAATAATTGAAGCGATAAAATACGTTTATCAAAAAATAGGGCCAGTAGCTAATTGTCTAGATCTAGGCTCAGGATCAGGAATTCTATCTATTTTACTTTCCAAACTCAATTATTTGAACATTTATGCGTGTGAGATAGATCTTCATGCTATAGATGAATCACTTTTAAATTTCAAATCCAATTTAAAAAATGATTATCCTAAATTTATAAAAGAGCCTTTTTACAGAAACGATTTTTACAATCTAATTGTTAGTAATATTTCTGGAGGCTACATTCCAAATAATATTGTTAACTTCTCACACTCATTAAAAAAAGATGGTTTTTTGATATTATCAGGTTTTAACTTAGAAAAACAAACTCATATAACCAATGTTTCATTGGAAAACAATTTAAAATTTGTTCAATCTTTTCAGAATAAGCCATGGATATCAATGATTTTTCAAAAATCTTAGAATCTTGCAGGAATTTAGTTAAAATATATAATTATATATACCATAGAGCATGGTTAAAAAGCTCCTCATAGCTCATGAGTTAAAAGAGCAAGTGAGGTGTTTGAAACTTATAAAAACCCCCTAGACCCTGAGTGTAGTTATGAATAAGAAAACTTTATATGAAAAGAGTTATGAACATGATGCTTGTGGAGTAGGGTTCGTAGCTAATATAGATGGAATTAGATCAAACAAAGTTCTAAAGAAGGGACTCGAGGCTGTCATTAATCTTACACATCGTGGTGCGGTTGGCGGAGATAAAAAAACTGGTGACGGTGCGGGGGTTCTTACGCAACTTCCTTTTGAATTATTTGATGAATTTTTATCCAAAGAAGATATAGGTCAAATTACTATTGGAAATTTTGCCGTTGGCATGTATTTTTTGCCAAAAAAAGAGAACATAGCTCATAAGTCAAGTTTGAATTTGATTAATAAAGCTCTAAAAGATCATGATCTAAAATTAATATCTTCAAGGGAAGTCCCAACTAGCGATTCAGCATTAGGTGAAAGAGCGCTAGATGCTAAGCCAGGAATTTTTCAATTTTTTGTCAAAGATAAAAATTTTACTAATCAAACGGATTTTGAAAGAAAGCTATACATTTTAAGAAAAATAATAGCAAAAGCTGCGGAAAAAAATAAAATTAATGATCTTTATTGTTGTTCATTTTCAAGTAAATCAATTGTATATAAAGGTATGTTGCAAGCACATCAATTAGATCAATTTTATCTTGACCTTAGAAATCCAAATTATAAAACTAACAAGGTTATATTCCATCAAAGATATAGTACAAATACTTTTCCCGAATGGAAGTTAGCTCAGCCCTTTAGATTTTTGGCTCACAATGGTGAGATCAATACTATTAAAGGAAATACAAACTGGATGAAAGCAAGAGAGATGGAATGTAGTTCAGAGGTTTGGAAATCTGATATAGAAAAAATTAAACCTTTCATTATGCCTGGTGGTAGTGATTCAGCAGAACTTGATAATGCACTAGAACTAATGGGCTTAAGTAGTAATGCTGTATTAAGATCAATTTCAAGATTAATACCAGAGGCCTATGAAAAAGATTCTAATTTTAATTCTGATTTAAAGAGTTTTTATGAAAATTCTTCATGTTTTTTGGAACCCTGGGATGGACCAGCGGCGCTTGTATTCACCAACGGAAATATTATTGGAGCTGCTCTGGATAGAAATGGTTTGCGTCCTGTAAGATATCATATAACAAAAGATAACATGATTATTCTTGGTTCTGAGGCTGGTATGGTCAATATAGATCCTTCTAATATTATTCGATCTGGAAGAATTGCACCAGGAAAAATGATTGCTGTAGATTCGGAAAGAAAAATATTATTGAGTGATACTGAGATTAAGTCTGAAATTTGCAGTACTTATGATTACAATAAATGGTGTGAAAATAATATTCATTCAATAAGTGAAATGATTAGTGGTGAAAACTTAGAGTATGAAGACTCAAATATAAAATCCGAAGATTTATTAACTCTACAAAAAGCATTTGGATATTCCCTCGAAGATCTAGAGAGATTATTTGAACCAATGAGTTTAACTGGTAAAGAGCCAATAGGTTCAATGGGGGATGATACCCCAATTGCAGCACTTTCATCTAAACCTCAATCTGTGTTTAACTATTTCAAACAAAGTTTTGCTCAGGTGACTAACCCACCAATTGATCCTTATAGAGAAGATAGCGTAATGTCCTTAAGAGTTATTTTAGGAGACAAGTCTTCATTCTTTGATTTTGAAAGTAATGATAACAAATTTTTCTATCTTGATTCTCCTGTTTTGACAAGTAAAGAAATAAACTTTTTAAATAGTTTTAAAAAAACTGATTTTAAAGTATCGAAGATTGATACAACATATTTTATTTCAAAAAGGTCTGATTTATCAAAGTCTATTGATCAAATTACAGATAAAGTCCTAGATGCTGTTAGAGATGGATCCAATGTTGTAATACTTAGTGACAAAGCTATAAATATGGAAAAAGCAGCTGTTCCGATTCAAATACTAGTATCTAATATTCATAATTCTTTAATCGAGAATGGTTTAAGAATGAAGGTATCTATAATAGTAGAGTCAGGCGAGGTTAAAGAGGACCACCATATTTGTTGTCTTCTTGGTTACGGAGCATCTGCAGTACATCCTTACTTAGCTTTTGAAAGTGCTAAAGATTGGATGAAAAAATTTGATGGTGATTTAAAAGAATATGAGGCTAATTACAAGCTAGGGTTAGAAAGGGGAATACTAAAAGTATTATCTAAAATGGGTATCAGTACAGTAGCAAGTTATACTGGATCTCAAATTTTTGAAATAATTGGAATCGATTCAAAAACTACTCGTAAATATTTTCCTGGAACTGTTACAAGAATAGAAGGAGTATCAATTAAGAATATTGAGAAGGATATTCTTGCTTTACATTCTAATGCATTTTCAAAGAATGAAGATGATAAGTTAAAAGAAGAAGGAATATATAGATTTAGGAAGGATGGGGAGTATCATTCTCTTAATCCGCCAATATTCAAAGCTATAAGGAAATTATCAAAGACTGCTTCATATGATGATTATTTAAAATTTAATGCGTTACATGAATCTAGACCTCCTTCATTGATAAGAGACCTTTTTGAATTTTCTTCCATTGGCGAGATACCTATTGATCAAGTTGAATCCGAGGAAGAGATAATGAAAAGATTTAGGACTGGTGCTATGTCGCATGGAGCTTTGAGTACCGAAGCTCATGAGGTAGTTGCAATAGCAATGAATAGAATCGGTGGAAAAAGTAATAGCGGAGAAGGCGGAGAGAATTCTGAAAGATTTAAAGTTGAAACTAATGGTGATTCAAAAAATAGTGCAATAAAACAGGTAGCCTCAGGAAGGTTTGGGGTTACTCCCGAGTATCTGTCTTCAGCAGAGCAAATTGAGATTAAAATGGCTCAAGGTGCAAAACCTGGTGAGGGCGGACAGATACCTGGGAATAAAGTTACTGAGGAAATTGCCTCACAAAGAAACTCTATTCCCGGGGTAGGCTTAATTTCGCCACCCCCCCATCATGATATTTATAGTATTGAAGACTTGGCTCAATTAATTTATGACTTAAAGCATGCAAATGTGAGCGCAAAGGTCGGGGTAAAACTCGTATCTGAAGTTGGAGTAGGAACTGTCGCTGCTGGTGTTGCAAAAGGATATGCTGACTATATTCAAATCAGTGGATGTGAAGGTGGAACAGGGGCATCGCCGTTAGGATCAATCAAGCATGCTGGAATACCTTGGGAAATGGGTCTGTCAGAAACACACCAGGTTTTAGTTATGAATGATTTACGAGGTAGAGTTACTTTGACAGTAGACGGTGGATTTCAAAGAGGCTTTGATGTTGTGGTAGCTGCGATATTAGGGGCTGAAGAGTTTGGATTTGGCACATCTGTTTTAGTAGCTTTAGGGTGTGTAATGGCTAGACAGTGTCATTTAAATACATGCCCTGTTGGAATTGCTTCACAAAAACCTGAATTAAGAAAAAAGTTTCCAGGTATACCTGAACAAGCAGTAAACTATCTGTTTTCCATAGCTCACGATATAAGAAAAATTTTGTCCCAGATTGGTGTAAGGTCCTTAGATGATATAATAGGAAGAACTGAATTTATAAAACAAAAAACCGATGCAGATTTTAATAAAACAAAAAATATCGATTTATCCAGAATAATAGCAGATCCTGATCCGTCAAATTCTAAACCAAGAAAACGAATACTAGAACGAAATAATAGGAACGAAGACCCAATAGATTTTGAATTAATAAATTATTTTAGAAAAAGCATTGACGAGCTTATTCCTAATCAATTGAATCTAAATATTACAACTGTTGATAGGACAGTAGGCGCTATTCTCTCAGGTGCTATAGCAAAAAAATATGGCAACAAAGGCCTGCCCAATGATACTATAAATATTAATTTTAATGGAATAGCTGGCCAGTCTTTTGGTGGCTATTTAATAAATGGTATTAATTTAACTTTAGAGGGTGAGGCTAATGACTATGTAGGTAAATCTATGAATGGCGGCACTATTACAATATATCCAAATACAAGAACGAATTTTGAAATCGAAGGCAACTCAATTGTTGGCAATACTGTGCTTTATGGTGCAACTGGCGGATCTCTTTTTGCTTCTGGTGCAGCAGGTGAAAGATTCTGTGTTAGAAATAGTGGAGCTTTAACTGTTGTTGAGGGAGTTGGTGACCATGCATGTGAATACATGACGGGAGGTGAAGTATATATTATTGGACCTGTTGGTAAGAATCTGGGCGCCGGTATGTCCGGTGGAATAGCATATATTTATAATCAAAATAAAAATATTGTCGAGCAAGTTAATGAAGAAATGGTTTATATTGATAAAATAAGTAAAAAAGATGAAAGTAAAATAAAAAATACTTTAGAAAAACACTTTGATTTAACTAAAAGCAAAAAAGCAAAATATATTCTAGACAATTTTAATTCCGAGGTAAATTCTTTCGTAAGAATAATACCTAAAGAAATTGAAAGAATATTAAGTTTAAATGGTATAAATATTGATGATTTTGATTTCTTAAACCCGAAGCTAGACTAGCTTTTTTATAGAACTAAAGACTCCGAACCCCTTTTCATAATTGTCCGAATTTTTTAATTGAATCCCTCTCATGGCTATCATTGCAGCATTATCTGTACAGTATTTTAAAGACGGTATTACTATTTTTGAGTTATTGCTAAATTTTTCAATAACCTTATCCCTCAGTCTTGAATTACATGCAACACCACCACAAATCAAAATTGATGAGGTTTTATGAATTTTATTTGCCAAAAAAATTTTTTCAATTAATGAATCAACAATTGCTTCTTGATAACTAGCAGCTATAGACTCTTTATTTTCAATCCAGTCCTTGTTCTTTTCTATAAAATATTTTAAAGATGTTTTGAGCCCGCTAAAGCTAAAATTTAATGAGTCTTTACCTAAATTTGCAACAGGGAACTTATGAAAATTACTATTTCCTTTCCTAGATATTTGATCAATCTTCACTCCACCTGGATACCCAAGGCCTAAAATTTTTGCTCCTTTGTCAAAGGCTTCGCCCGCGGCATCATCAATTGTATTACCAATTAGCTGAAAATTTATTTCATTTTTTAAAATGTAAAGACTTGTATGGCCTCCTGAAACAACCAAACACAACGCTGGAAATGTAATTTTGGATTCTATAAAACACGACGCTATATGTCCTTCTATATGATTTATTGGATAAATTGGTATGTTGTTTACTAAGGAAATTGTTTTAGCTGCAGTCACTCCGATCATCAAGCAATTTATCAGTCCAGGCCCATTTGTTACAAAAACTTTTTTTATTTCTTCCAGAGCTAATCCGCTCTCTTTTAGAGATTTATCTATAACATAAGTAATTTTTTCTGTATGATTCTTTGAGGCAACATCTGGTAAAACACCTCCAAACTCACTATGAATGTCGGCCTGACTAAATACTGTATTCGATAGCACATTACCTTTATGGTCAAGGATTGCACAACACGTCTCATCACATGATGTTTCAATTGCTAGATAATGGTCATTGATCATATATGAGATTATAATAATCTTTTTATAATTTAAAAAACATATATTATGGTAAAATTTATTTTGGTGTTAAATAATGGTTAAAAAAAGTAACAAACTAGAAATTAATCAAGATTATATAACTAGGGATCCATTTCCAAATTCTCAAAAAATATATGTAAAAGGTGAATTACATAAAGATGTAAATGTTGCAATGAGAGAGATTATTGTTGACGAAGATGGTAAGTCTCCTCACAGCTATCCAACATATGACACAAGCGGGGCATATACTGACCCTGATATTTCAATTGATATTAAAAAAGGGCTCCCTAAAATTAGAGAAAAATGGGTTATTGATAGAAATGATGTTTCGTATGCAAGTGAATTTTCATCTACTTACACTAATATACAAAGAGGTAAAAATGAGCTTATACCCCTGACTTTTTTAAACAGAAAGCCCCTTGTAGCTAAAGATAAAAATAATGTAACTCAAATGCATTATGCAAAAAAGGGAATAATTACACCTGAAATGGAGTATGTTTCAATCAGAGAAAATCAAAAAATTCATGATTTATTAGACAATAAAGATCTATTTTATAATCATCCTGGTGAACAATTTAATTCGCAAATGCCTATCAAACCCATCACTCCTGAATTTGTGAGAGATGAAATTGCATCAGGTAGAGCGATAATACCCGCAAACATTAATCATCCTGAAGCAGAGCCGATGATAATAGGAACAAATTTTCTTGTCAAAATTAATGCAAATATCGGTAACTCAGCAGTTACATCAAGTATTGGAGAAGAGGTTGAAAAAGCCGTTTGGGCTTGTAGATGGGGTGCAGATACTATTATGGATTTATCCACTGGCTCAAATATACATCAAACTAGGGAATGGATTATAAGAAATTCACCTGTTCCAATTGGAACTGTACCAATCTATCAAGCTTTAGAAAAAGTAAAAGGTATTGCAGAGGACCTTTCATGGGATGTTTTCAGAGACACATTAATTGAGCAAGCTGAACAAGGAGTTAGTTATTTTACTATTCATGCCGGTGTTTTACTTCGATATATCCCTATGACTGTGAGAAGGAGAACTGGCATTGTATCCAGAGGTGGATCAATTATGGCTAAATGGTGTCTTTCACATCACAAAGAGAACTTTTTATATACTCATTTTGAGGATATATGCCAGATCATGAAAAAATATGATGTTTCATTTTCATTGGGAGATGGTTTACGACCAGGTTCTATATTTGATGCCAATGACGAAGCCCAATTCTCTGAACTCGAGACATTAGGGGAGTTAACAAAAATTGCATGGAATCATGATATTCAAGTAATGATCGAGGGGCCAGGTCATGTTCCAATGCAAATGATTAAAGAAAATATGGATAAAGAGAATGATATTTGTGGAGGAGCTCCTTTTTATACTCTAGGACCTTTAACTACAGATATTGCGCCAGGTTATGATCATATTACATCTGCCATCGGTGCCGCAATGATTGGTTGGTATGGAACTTCAATGTTATGCTATGTAACACCAAAAGAACACCTTGGACTTCCAAATAAAGATGATGTGAAAACAGGTGTTGTAACTTACAAAATAGCCGCGCATGCTGCAAATCTTGCTAAGGGACATGTTACTGCTCAAATTAGAGACAATTTATTAAGTAAGGCAAGATTTGAATTTAGATGGAAAGACCAATTTAATTTGTCATTAGACCCTGATACGGCGAGACTTTTTCATGATGAAACCTTACCCTCCGAGGGTGCAAAAGTTGCTCACTTTTGTTCTATGTGTGGGCCTAAGTTCTGTTCAATGAAAATTTCACAAGATATTTTAGATAAATTTGGAAATAATAAAGAAATTGATGATGAAATGAAAAAAAAATCAAAAGAATTTAAAGACACTGGTAGTGAAATATATATTAAAGTAAATTCTCAGGATTAGTATTATTTATGCCAAAAAGAAATGATATTAAATCTATTTTAGTAATAGGTTCTGGTCCTATAGTGATAGGACAAGCTTGTGAATTTGATTACTCTGGAACTCAAGCATGTAAAGCATTAAAAGAAGAAGGCTATAAAGTAATTTTAGTTAATAGTAATCCTGCCACAATAATGACAGATCCTGATTTTTCACATAGGACTTATGTTGAGCCATTGACGACTGAAGTATTAGAGAAAATTATAGCCAATGAAAAACCCGACGCTCTTCTTCCTACCATTGGAGGCCAAACCGCTTTAAATTTAGCAATGAGTTTAGATGAGCTTGGTATTTTAGAGAAATATAATGTTGAATTAATCGGTGCTAGTGTTGAATCAATTGATAAAGCTGAAAAAAGAGAAAAGTTTAAACAAGCTATGGAAAAGATTGGTCTTAGGGTTCCAAAAAGCATTATAGTAAATAATTTAGAACAAGGCCTCAATGATATTTCCAAAATCGGCTTCCCCGCAATTCTTCGTCCCTCATTTACTTTAGGTGGCACAGGGGGGAGTATTTCTTATAATGAAAAAGATTTTGAATCATTATTAAAATCAGCTCTTGATTCATCTCCTGTATCAGAAGTCCAAATCGATGAATCAATAGTTGGTTGGAAAGAATATGAATTAGAGGTTGTCAGGGACAAAAATGATAATGTCATTATTATTTGTTCAATAGAAAATTTTGATCCAATGGGAATCCATACAGGTGATAGCATTACTGTGGCTCCTGCACAAACACTTACTGATAAGCAATATCAAGAACTAAGAAACTACTCAATAGATATCATCAGAGAAATAGGCGTTGACACAGGAGGTTCAAATATTCAATTTGGTGTTAATCCAGTCAATGGAGATGTAGTAGTAATAGAAATGAACCCAAGAGTTTCAAGGAGTTCCGCTTTGGCATCAAAAGCAACAGGATATCCTATTGCAAAAATTGCAGCTAAGCTTGCGGTTGGTTACACACTTGATGAATTACCAAATGATATAACCCGAGACACTCCTGCATCATTTGAACCAACTTTAGATTATGTAGTTGTCAAAATACCCAGATTTACTTTTGAAAAATTTCCTCAAACTCGACCTGAATTAGGAACACAGATGAAATCTGTCGGAGAGGTTATGTCAATTGGTAGTAATTTTAAAGAGGCGTTAGGAAAAGCACTAAGGTCGCTTGAAACTGACACGTCCGGTTTTGATGATTTTACATTAGATAAAAACTTAGTTTTAGAAATACTAAATTCCAACAATCCTAAGAAACTTTGGTTTCTGGCAAATGCTTTTAGACTTGGCATGTCAGTTGATGAAATTTTTGATATAACAAAAATCGATAAGTGGTTTTTGAATAACATAAAGGAGATTATGGTCATAGAGAAAGAGCTTATAGATGAAGATATTAGTATAGATAGAATATTGAATGCTAAGAAAAATGGAATTTCAGATAAGTTTATAGCTAATTTAAAAAAATGTGATGAAAAAGAAATAAGAGCGTTTAGAATCGAAAATAAAATTGAACCCACTTTTAAAATGGTCGATACTTGCGCAGCAGAATTTGAGGCATTTACTCCTTATTTATATTCCACATACCAGGATGAAGATGAATCAAAACCTGAAAAAATAAAAAAAATTATGATTTTGGGTGGCGGTCCTAATCGAATAGGCCAGGGAATTGAGTTTGATTATTGTTGTGTCCATGCATCTTTTGCACTCAAAGAAGATGGATTTCAAACTATTATGGTTAATTGTAATCCCGAAACAGTCAGTACTGACTATGATACGTCTGATAAACTTTATTTTGAGCCATTAACTATTGAGGATACTTTGTCTATTATAAACAAAGAGAATCCGGATGGTATTATTGTACATTTTGGAGGACAAACCCCACTTAAACTTTCTCTAGATATTGAATCTGCTGGTGGAAAAATAATTGGTACCTCGCCAGATAGCATAGACCTGGCTGAGGATAGAGAAAGATTTAACAATTTGATGAAAGACTTATCTATTCGTCAACCAGATTCAGTAATTGCAAAATCTTCAAAAGAAGCAATTTTAAAATCATCAAAGCTAGGATTTCCTATAATTGTTAGGCCCTCATATGTTCTGGGCGGCAGGGCAATGGAAATAGTTTATTCTGAAAAAGATTTGGAAAGGTATCTAAATGAAGCGGTCAAAGCATCAAATGAAAGACCAGTTTTGATGGATAGATTTCTCAATGATGCAAAAGAAGTAGATGTTGATGCCATATCCGATGGAAAAAGAGTTACAATCTGTGGAATTTTAGAGCACATTGAAGAAGCAGGCATACATTCAGGTGACAGTACAATGGTTTTACCTCCTCACTCACTTTCAAATAATATTTTAGAGGAGATAAAAGATAAAACTCGAGATATTGCTCTTAAAATTAAAGTAAAAGGTTTTTTGAATATTCAGTTTGCTATAAAAGATGAAAAACTTTACATAATTGAAGTTAATCCAAGAGCAAGTAGAACAATACCTTTTATTTCTAAAGCAATTGGAGTTCCACTTGCAAAATTATCTGCAAGAATTATGGCAGGTAAGACTTTAGATGAACTACAGATACCTGATGATTTTAAAATTGATCATTTCTGCGTCAAAGAATCCGTTTTCCCTTTTATTAAGTTTCCGAATGTTGATACAATTTTAGGCCCTGAGATGAAATCAACAGGAGAGGTAATGGGAATTGATAAAGATTTAAAAGCAGCATTTGCAAAAGCACAAATCGCAGCTGGTAATAAATTACCTTTAACAGGAATGGCCTTTATTAGCGTTAAGGATGATGATAAAAGTAAAATAGTTGATGTTGCAAGAAAATTGATTAAATTGGGATTTAATTTGATTACTACCAAAGGAACAAATGATTTTCTCCTAAAAAGTGGATTAAAATCAAGTATAGTAAAAAAAGTTAAAGACGGAAGCCCAAATATAATTGATTTCATTAAAGAGAATAAAATAGATTTAGTTATAAATACAACATTTAGCAGCAAAGAAATTATAGAATCATTTTCAATCAGAAGAACTTCTCTTGTTAAACAAATACCTTATTTCACTACATTGTCTGGAGCTATAGCTGGAGTTGATGCGATCGAATATATGATTAAAGATGATATAAAAGTAAAACCATTACAGGATTATTTTTAGAGGTATAATTATTTATGGATAAAATACCGATATCATCTAATGGTTTTGAATTTCTTCAACAAGAACTTAAAAGGTTAAAGAATGAAGAAAGACCTAAAGTTATCAAAATGATTGAGTTTGCAAGATCCTTAGGAGATTTATCCGAAAATGCAGAGTATGAAACTGCCAAGGATAGGCAAGCTTTTATAGATAAAAGAATTGGAGAGCTGGAAACAAAGCTTGCTTCTTGTACTGTTATAGATATAAGTAAAATAACAAATAAATCTAAGATTATTTTTGGCCTGTCCTTTGAAATTGAAGATATTCAAACAGGTGAAATAAAGAAATATCAACTTTTAGGACCTGAAGAATCTGATCCTGATAAAGGCTCGATTTCAATCGAATCTCCCTTGGGAAGAGGAGTTATTGGCAAGATGGAAGGTGATGAGTTTTCTGTCAAAACTCCCTCTGGAATTAAGGAATACGTATTAAATAAAATTTTCTAATGAAGTTTTTTGCCATTTCATTTCTTTTTTTTGCGCTTGATTGGGTATCTAAATATATTATTGGTTTGAAACTTTCGATAGGTGATAAAATAGAAATCACTCCTTTTTTTAACATTGTAAATTATAAAAATACGGGCTTTATTTTTGGTATTTTTTCTGAAATACCTTATATCCTATATGCAGTTATAAATATTTTCCTATTAATTATAGTTCTGTATATTTTAATAAAACTTTTCTTAGAAAATGATAGATTACTTATACCTTTATCCTTAATCGCGGGTGGCGGTATTGGAAATGTATTTGAAAGATTTTTATATCATGGTGTTACTGATTTCATAGATCTATATTATAAATCATATCATTGGCCAGCGTTCAATTTTGCAGACCTATTTATTTCATCTGGTATCATTATTTTTATTCTATTTAATCTCAAGGAGAATAGTAATTGTTCACAGGTATAGTAGAAGAAATTGGAATTCTTAGTAAAATTGAAAATATTAATTCGGGTGAAAAATTAATTACTATTAAATGTAAAAAAATTCTTAAACCAAAATTAAAATTGGGTGATTCAATTTCTATTAATGGAACATGTTTAACAGTTACTAAATTTGGTAAAACTTTTTTTAGTATTTTGACCTCACTCGAAACTTTATCAAAAACTAATCTTGGCAAAAGGAAAGTTGGAGATTTAATTAATCTTGAAAGAGCCATGATAGCAAATGGTAGATTCGGCGGTCATATCGTTAGTGGCCATATTGATAGTATTGGAGAGATCATTTCCCTTAAAAAATCAGGCAAATCCACAGAGTATTGGTTTAAAATTAAATCAAAATTTAAAAAATATTTAATTGATAAAGGTTCTATTTGTATAGATGGAATTAGCTTGACAGTGAATCAAGTAAAGAATAATACTTTTTCAGTAAATATTATTCCACATACTGACTCTGAAACTAATTCCAAAACCTGGAAAAGAAATCAAAAAGTAAATCTAGAATTTGACCAGGTAGCTAAGTATTTAGAGAAATTGGTGAAAAGTTGAAAAGCATTTTTTTAGTTGGTTTTATGGGCGCAGGAAAAACTACTGTAGGTATGGAATTAGCTAAAAAATTAAACTACAAACTTATAGATACTGATCATTCCATAGAAAATGATCAATCAAGGGAAATTAAAGATATTTTTTCTGAGGATGGCGAGTTATTTTTTAGGAATTTAGAAACCCTTAAGTTAAAAGAATTAATCAATGTAGAAAATGCTATTATTTCCACAGGCGGAGGAATAATTCTTAAGGATGAAAATAGATCAATTCTTAATAATCTTTTTACAATATACCTCAAAGCAGATTTTGAAAACATCTTTAATCGAATAAAGCAAGATACTTCTAGACCATTACTCTTAACCGATGATCCATATAATACTGCGAAAGACATATTTAAATCGCGTCAAAGTGTTTATGAATCTTTTAAAATACATGTTTGCACGGACAACAAGACTCCACACCAAGTTGTTGAAGAAATAATCAATCTATATAATGCATAATTCAAATTTATCAGACTCTATTAAACTTTTATTTAAATCAAAAGGGATTGATTTGGTAGGATTTTCAAAAATTCAGAATATTAAAGATTTTGATTACATGAATGATTGGTTAAAAAATGGATTTCACGCTGACATGAAATATTTAGAAAACCCAATAAGACAAGAGCCCGCTTCATCTATTGATTTATCATATGAAAGCGTAATATCATGTGCAATAAATTATAATCTATTTGATATTAGTAAAAATTCATTAAATGCAAAAAACAAGAATATGGCCTGGATTGCAAGGTATGCTGTAATTGATGACTATCATAAAGTTCTAAAAAGATTAATAGATAGTCTTATGCAAGAAATAACAAAAGTATACGAACTTAATTATAAAGTTTATATAGATACAGGCCCGCTTCTTGAACGTGCTTATTCAAAATATGCAGGAATAGGTTGGGTAGGAAAGAACTCATGTATTATAAATAAAGATTTAGGATCCTTTTTCTTTCTATCTGAAATATTGATTGATAAGCCTTTAATTTATGATGAACCAGTAAAAGAAATGTGTGGAACCTGTACAAGATGTATTGATAGTTGCCCTACAAATGCAATAGTCGAGGATAAGCAAATTGATTCAAATAAATGCATATCATATTTGACTATCGAGAACAAAAATATAGTTGATAATAATCTTGCCTCACAAATTTCAAATAATGTTTATGGTTGTGATATATGCCAAGAGGTTTGTCCATGGAATAGAAAAGTTAAAATAAAAGAAAATTTTAATTGGAACATAAGGGATTATTTTATCTCGCCTGACTTTAATGAATTATTAGACTTAATAGAAAATGATTGGGAAGAAATTAAGATAAATAGCCCATTAAAAAGAGCAAAGAAACAGGGGCTTATTAGAAATATTTTGCTTGCCATGGCTAATACTAAAGATATAAAATATATGAAAAGGATTAAATATTATCTAACTAATGAAAATCAAGTACTAGCAACAACTGCAAAACAGGCTATATTTATACTTGATAACTAGTTTTTTATTTTTAGGGAGAGTTGTTATGAGTAATGAAAGAGAAGGTGCAGTGACATTAAAAGGTAACCCAGTAACTCTTGTGGGACCAGAATTAAAAGTTGGTGATAAAGCCCCTGATTTCATATGTAATCAAGGTCTAATGCCGAAAGTCGGACTTGCCGATATGGGAGACTCGGTAAAAGTTTTTAATGTTATTTTGTCTGTTGATACGCCCGTATGCTCTGCACAAACAAGAAAATTTAACGAAGCTGCTTCAGAGTTTTCTGGAGATTTAAAAATTTATACTGTAAGCGCAGACTTGCCGTTTGCTCAAAAAAGATTTTGTGGCGCTGAAGGAATAGATAAAGTTGAAAATATTTCTGATTATTTAGGAAATAGTTTTGGTGAAGCGTATGGAATTTTAATTAAAGATAAAGGTCTTTTAGCAAGAGCCATATTCGTTGCTGATAAAGATAACACTCTAAAGCATGTCGAGTATGTTTCGGAAATATCAGAAGAGCCTAATTATGACTCAGCATTAAGCGTTATTAAGGACTTATTATAGTTATGGGATTAACGAAAGAAAAAGTTCTTGAGGCTCTATCCAATGTTTATGATCCTGAGATACCAATTGATATAGTTAATTTAGGACTAGTATATGATGTTGAAATTGATGGAGATGTAGTAAATTTGAAAATGACTATGACGTCGCCTGGCTGCCCTTCCGCTCGTGAAATAATCTTAGAGTCCCAAACTCTTGTAAGTGAACTTGATGAGGTGAAAGAAGCTAATGTTGAAGTAGTATGGGACCCACCTTGGACTCCTGAAAAAATGAGTGACGAAGCACGGGCAAGCATGGGAATTGATTAATGGCCAAATTACTTGAGGGGAAAAAAGCTCCATCTTTCGAATATACTAATCAAAAGGGTAAGAAAATATCATTAGATGACTTTTTAGGTTCTAAAGTATTGGTTTATTTTTATCCTAGGGATAACACTCCTGGTTGTACAAAGCAGGCATGCTCTTTAAGAGATTCAATGAATTTACTCCTAAAAATGAATATAAAAGTTATTGGAATAAGTAAAGATTCTGAAAAATCCCATATAAATTTTACATCAAAATATAATCTAAATTTTGATTTGGCCTCAGATGAAAACAAAAGAATAATTAAATTGTATGGAGTTCTCAATGAAAAAGGTTCAGCTTCGAGAAAAAGTTTTTTATTAGATGAGAAACATTTTATTTTAAAAATTTGGGACAAAGTTAAGGCTGCTGAGCATGCCGAAGAAGTCTTAGAATTCTTAAACAGCTAAAATGGTTATTTATATTACTGCAAATGACACCGAAATTGGTAAAACGTTTGTTACTTCTTTAATTTTAAATTCTTTATCAAAAAAAAATAAACGCTCTAAAATTGCTATGATAAAACCAATTGAATCGGGGGTAATAAATTATAAGAATTCAGACTTAGGAATAATCAATAATAATAATAAAAATTTAAAAAATATAGATTATTTTAATTTTTATTCATTTAAAGAACCCATATCCCCTTATACAGCGAGTCTTATAGAAAATAAAAAAATTAATTATAAAAGTTTAATAAAAAAAATTAACTTAATTAATGAGGAATACGATATAACTATTGTTGAAGGAGCTGGGGGCTTGATGGTGCCTATAACGAGAAATAAAAAGATTATTGATATGATAAAAGATCTAAATTCACATTGCTATCTTATAGTAAATCCAAATCTTGGAACTATAAATCACACATGCCTGTCAATACAGTCAATTAAGGAATATAAAATTAAATTTAATGGCATAATTATTAACAGCTACCCTAAAAACCCTGGAATTTCTGAAATATATAATCCAATATTTTTCTCAAATAATAAAATTAAAATTCAAGGTGTTATCCCACGTATTAAAAGAACCCAAATAAATGAGATTCATCTTAAATCAAGTAATTACTTATCAAACATTTTGGGTGGAAAATTCAATGAAAATCTTTTTATAAAATCTTGTAATAAACTTTTTAAGACAAGACATTTGTAGGCAGTTTGACTGCATATTTTGCTATGATATTATTATTCAGACCCGTGTAAAGTCGCAAAAAAAACAAGGGATATTTAGAGAGTTGTCAAAGAAATTAATCTTAATTACACTTGGTACGTTTATAGCTACACTTGTGATAGTTTATTTTGGTTTTATAAAAGAATATGAACCTCACCAACCTATAGCTTTCAGTCATAAAATTCATTCAGGTGTTAACAACATACCATGTACGTATTGCCACTCCTATGTTGCCAAGTCGTCTCAACCCGGAATTCCTTCAGTGCAACAATGTATGGGCTGTCATACTTATGTTAATGCAAAGTATGATGCCAATGATCCTGATAGAATCTATGAATATAATGGAGAGCAAATAGACCCAAATAACTACCTTTATGATGGCAGAAAAAGAATAGTATTTGAAAATGAAATAAAAAAATTAACAGGTTATTGGGATAGAAAAGAACCAATTGTATGGGTCAATTATCATTACGTTGCAGAACATGCAAAATTTCCTCATAAACCCCATATTAGATATGGAATCGAGTGTACTACTTGCCATGGTAATGTTGAAAACATTGATCAACCAAGACCTATTGTTAAAATGCAAATGGGCTGGTGTATAAGTTGCCATGAGGAAAAATTAGATATTAACTTTAAAAAAATTGCTGAGAAACATCCTGGTATGCAAGAACTATCAGATAATGATAAAAAAATAATGTCATATACTGGAAGGATTAGAGCAGATAAACTATATAAAAATTATGATCATCAGCTCGGTGATAAGCATACTGATGAAGACGGTGCACCTAAGCTAATAAATATTAATCAGGAGGTTGCATGGCTAAAAGACTGTGGAACATGTCATTATTAGTTATTAATTCATAATGGATAAAGAAAAGCAAAAAAATAATACTGGAACTTTGAACAGAAGAGATTTTTTAAAAGCTCTAAGTGCTATTGGTGGAGCTGCTGTAATTTCTTCAGGATGTACACCTGAGCCTTTAGATAAATTAGTTTCATATGCAGTTCCTCCAGACAACGTTATTCCTGGGATTGCCAATTACTATACATCAGTAATTCCAAATTCACCTGTTGGGACCCCTGTTGTTGTAAGAGTTAGAGAGGGAAGGGCTATCAAAGTTGAAGGAAATACTAATGATCCAATTACATCTGGAAGCACTTCAGCTGAAGATCAGGCTACATTACAAACTCTTTATGATCCTGATAGAATTAAACAACCATTATTTAGAAATAATAGAGAAAATTTAACTGCAATAACCTATGTTGCAGCAACAGATATTTTAGTTGAGAACATTAAGGCTAGCTCAAAAAAAGGATATATTATTTCAAATAATACAACCGGCTGTTGTGATGATTTATTAAATTCACTAGCTGAAAAAATTAATGCAAAAAGAATAAAATATGAACCCCTAAGCTATGAAAATATCAAGTATGCAAATCAAATATCATATGGAGAAAATAAGCTACCTACATACCACATTGAAAAAGCAGATTATCTTCTGAACTTTGGAGCTGATTTTTTAGAGACATGGCTTTCCCCATCAGAATATTCAAAAAGATTTACTAAAATGCATGCTTTTGATGGAAAAACTCGTGGCACATTTATTCATATTGATCCTAAATTAACTTTAACTGGATCAATGGCCGACGAATGGGTTCCGATTTCTCCATATAAAAATCTTTATTTAGTTCTAGGGATCATAAATTATATAAAATTAAATAAATTAAATGTGAATCCAATTCCGAATGTTTTTCCAAATTTGTATATGTATTCTGTAAGTGAAACATCTAGACTTACTGGGGTTCCTGAAGAAACTATAATTAAAATTGCAAAAGATTTTGCTTCTTCTAAATCTTCTATAGCAATTGGTGGTGGTTATGCTTCCTCAGCATCAAATGATTATAAAACTATTGTGGCAATTAACCTTCTAAATGAAATAACAGGTAATGGAGATAAGATTGATTTTGATAATACTCTGAAGCTATCAGATGCATCAAAATTCTCAGAAATAAAGTCCTTTATACAAGATGCAAAATCCGGGAATGTAGATTTCGTCTTAGTTTATAATTGTAATCCAGTCTACAATGTTCCTAAGTCTTTTGGATTTGAGGAAGCTTTTACAAAAATTAAAAATAGAGTTTCTGCGTCTATTTTATCTGATGAAACAACAGAATTATGTGATTTGGTTATTCCAGATCTACATTCTTTTGAAAAATGGGGAGATTATGAAGGCAAAACTGGAAATAGATATATAATGCAGCCAGTTATGAAACCTCTCTATGATGGCGTATCCATTGAGCAAACCCTTATCAATGTTATTAATAGAATTGTAGTTGACGATTCTAACAAAATTGATTCTGATTTTTATAATTACTTAAGAAATAAATGGAAGGAATATAGCCCTGAAGGGGAAAATTTCGAAAATTTCTGGAATAAAGTTGTTAAAGACGGAGGAATTTTTAACAAAAATGAAAGCTATTCTATTTCATCTTTTAATAGAAATTTATCCCTGGGAAGTGATATTGAGCCAAAACTAAAATCTTCCAATGATACTCTTAGCTTATATATAACTCCTTCTTATAAATTCTATGATGGTAGAAGTTCAAATAATTCTTGGTTACAGGAGCTCCCAGATTTACTAACAACCGCTGTCTGGGATTCTTGGGTAGAGATAAATTCTAATCTTGCAAAAAAATTAAATATTAAAGAAGGTGACTACTTAGAAATTTCTGCAAATGGTAGAAAAATTATAACTCAGGCTTATTTAACATCTGCAATTAGTCCTGAAACTTTATCAATATCAATGGGCCAAGGTCATACATCTATGGGAAGATATGCAAAAAATCGAGGGGTTAATCCAATAGATTTAATATCTAATTCGATTGATAACAAGACTGGTGGATTAAATGTATTTACAAAAGTTAAAATTAAAAAGACTGGTGATTGGGAAAAGTTAGTAAAAGTTCAACACTCTTATTCACAAGAAAATAGAGATATAGTCCAGACTATACCAATGTCTAAATTGCTTAGCAAGGACGACCATCATCACGATCACCATGGTGGCCATAAAGAATATGATATGTATCGAGAGTATGATTATTATGTTCACAAATGGGGGATGACAATTGATTTAGATAAATGTACAGGTTGTGGTGCATGTGTAGTAGCCTGCTATGCAGAGAACAATATTCCAGTCGTTGGTAAAGAGCAAGTCGCAAATGGTAGACATATGTCATGGCTTACGTTAGAAAGATTCCAAGATGAAATTAAAGATGAGTCTACTGGGATAACAAGAATTGATACTAGAGTTCTTCCGCAATTGTGTCAACATTGTGAAAATGCGCCTTGCGAACCCGTTTGTCCCGTATTTGCAACCTATCATAACCCTGAAGGAATAAATCTTATGGTATACAGCAGATGTGTTGGTACAAGATATTGTTCAAATAACTGTTCCTATAAAGTTAGAAGATTCAACTGGTTTACCTATGCAGCCCCTGAGCCATTAAATTTACAGTTAAATCCTGATGTTACTGTTAGGTCAAAAGGGGTAATGGAAAAATGTAATTTTTGTTTTCATAAAATAGGTATTGCTAAAGATAAGGCAAAAGATGAGAAAAGAAAAATGACAAATGATGAGATGCCAACTACTGCTTGTCAAACAGCATGTGGATGTGGAGCTATAGAATTTGGTGATCTAAATGATCCTGAAAGTAAAGTTACTAAACTATCACATGATAAAAGGGCTTATTCACTTTTAGGTGAGCTAAATACAAGACCATCAGTAAAATATCTTAAAAAAATTGAAAAGGACAAAGCAAAAGCATGAGCAACTTTGATTCACTATCAGCTTCAGAAAAATATTCTCATCTAAACGAGACTGTTATGAATATGCTCAACAAACCTGGCTGGGGTTGGTGGGCAATTTTTGCAGTTGATATGATGTTTTTAGCTTTTGGAATTTATTGTTTCATATACCAAATATATACAGGTCTCGGTGTTGCTGGCTATAGTCATCCAGTATTATGGGGAGTGTATATTACAAACTTTGTTTTCTGGGTTGGTATAGCTCACTCGGGGACCTTAATCTCGGCTGTGCTCTTTTTATTCAGAGCAAGATTTAGAATGTCAATTTATAGAATTGCTGAGGCTATGACAGTATTTGCAGTTGCAACTGCGGGACTATTTCCAATAATTCATTTAGGAAGACCTTGGAATTTTTATTGGCTTTTACCATATCCAAACCAAAGGGGTTTATGGGTTAACTTTGACTCTCCACTTCTATGGGATGTTTTTGCTGTAAGTACCTATGCAACCATAAGTTCAGTCTTCTTTTTTATTGGCATGATTCCTGATATTGCAGCTATTAGAGATACAGTGGTAGGAAAAGCAAAAAAAGTTTTTTACTCTGTAGCCTCCCTGGGATGGAAAGGATCTAGCTGGGAGTGGGGTCATTACACCAGGGCTTATTTTTATTTCGCTTGTTTTGCAACCCCATTAGTAATATCAGTTCATAGTGTTGTTTCATGGGATTTTGCGATGGCAAATACCCC
>CEQD01015189.1_pt1 | contig 29435 bp, 22 predicted proteins | sample 530511 | NCBI WGS metagenome assembly CEQD01 (sample SAMEA2620230, study PRJEB7988) | marine metagenome | biome: marine biome (ENVO:00000447); feature: surface water layer (ENVO:00002042); material: "saline water (ENVO:00002010), including plankton (ENVO:xxxxxxxx)" | depth 5 m | reverse complement strand
TTGATATATGAATTAGAGAAAATTACATCGACTTGATAGTTATCTCTCACATTTTTTATTTCAGCTGATCCACCTGCGGCTTCTACAATTGCTGCACCAGCTAATATATCCCATAGATAAATTCCTTTTTCTCTATAAACTTCAGCTTTTCCAGATGCAATATAGCATGAAGCCATTGCAGCAGATCCAATCATTCTTGTTTTTTTCCAAGATTGCATATCATTTATCAAATTTTTTAATGATGTGTCAGAATAATCAGTATTAAAAGGTAAACCTGTTATTAAAACACCATCCTTTTTATCACCAACCGTCGATACTTGTATTGGGGAATTGTTCAATGTTGCAACTTTATTAATACAGTCACCACAATAAATTTCATCGCTATTAAAGTCATAAATTACTCCAAATAATGGTTTCATATTTTTAACCATGCCAATAGATACACAGCAAATAGGTATATCACGGTTATAATTTGCAGTTCCATCAAGTGGGTCAACTACCCAAAAAACACTTCCCAAATTCTCTGAAGACTTGCCACTTTCTTCAGCTAAAATCTCATAATTTGAGCTTTCATTAATTATTTTTTTAATCAAATTCTCAGAAGCTATATCTGCTTCTAATTTAGTATCTCTTGGATCACTTGATGCAGTTTTATTTAATTCAATCTTATTTTTTTTTAGATATTTTCCAGATGTTAACGCAGCTTTAATAGCAATGTTTATTTCATTCGTTAAATCTAATTCAGGCATCTAACCTTTATATTGAACTTTATAAATCACATTATGTTTATCGTCAGAAACCAACAATGAGCCATCACTCATTACGAAAGGTGCTGCAGGCCGACCCCAAGCAGTTTCATTAGATAGCCATCCGGTTATAAAATCTTCCTGATATAGATAATTCCCATTATCATCAAGTTTAACTAAGATTACTTTGTAGCCAGATTTCTTTGTTCTATTCCATGACCCATGAAGTGCAATGAATACGCTATTGTGATACTTCTCTGGAAATTCTTTACCATCATAGAAAGCAATACCTAATGGAGCTACATGAGCTCCTAATTCTGCTATGGGATCAACAAACTCTTTATCTACAGAAGGAATCATATATCCGAACTCAGGATCTATCACATCTTTTGCATGTTTGTATGGATAACCATAAAAACTACCTTCTTTATTTACTAAGTTTAGTTCACATGCTGGTGAATCATCACCAAGCCAGTCTCTTCCGTTATCGGAAAAATATAACTTATTAGTAATTGGATGCCAGTCAAATCCAACACTATTTCTAACTCCATCAGCTACAGTTATGAGCTCTCCATCAACATACTTATGAATAGCGGCAAATCTTGGATCTTTTGTTTGAGGTTCAAGGCATATATTACATGGCACTCCAACAGGTATGTATAAATTACCATCAGGACCAAAATCAATATACTTCAATCCATGCCATGTTTCTGATGGTAAATCATTCATGAATATTTTTTTTTCAGGTAATTTTTTATGATCAGATTTTAGCCAAGAATCTATTTGATTAATTTTCCAGATAGTATCCATTTCAGCAAAATATAAATCTCCCTTGTAATAAGCGACTCCAGCTGGATTTTGCAAACCATTTGCAATTACTAATTTTATAAATCTTCCGTCATTATTTTTATCAATTAGAGCAATCACTTCACTACCTTTTTTTGACCCAACTATAATATGTCCATCAGATGTCTCAGTAATTTGTCTTGGAGATTGTAGTTCGGATGCAAAAATACTTATTTCAAAACCATCAGGTACTAATAGATTATTAATATTATCTGATGCTTGTATGGTCAGCGTAAAAAAACAAATTAGTAATAAATTTAAAGTTCTATTTAAAGTAAACATATGGTTTATAGGATGAAATAATTAATATTAGTTTATAATAAAAAATACATATTATAAAATTAAAAAGCTTCATAATTAAATAATCTTAAGATGACTTTAACCATAATATTTGATTACCTAATTATTAGCATAATTGCATCTATTGCTATAAACACAATACTAAGAAATTTTGCTAGAAATAATAATTTTCTAATTGACATTCCAGACAGAAGTAGAAAATTTCATAAAAATGCTACTCCAGTAACTGGTGGGCTTGGTATTATTGTTGCGTTATTAATTTCAGGGAAAATATATTTTGATCTAAATAATTTAAATGATTATGTACCCGATTTTACTTATCAACTAACAATATGCTCTATTGCTCTTGTATTTTTCTTTCTTATAGATGACATAAAAGAGTTAAAAACGTCAGGAAGAATATTTGCACAAATATTGTTATCAGCATACATGATATATGAAACCGGAGTCTCAATTGAGACACTTGGGAATCTATTTGCTTTTGGTGAAATTAAACTAGGTTTTATGGGCATACCCTTCACAATCTTTTGTGTCGTTGGAGTCATGAATGCCTTCAATATGATAGATGGTATAAATGGTCTATGTGCTGGATGTGGAATGTTAGCATTGTTGTTGGTAGGGTTCTCTTCGGGATTAATCTATGACTCTACACTAATCCTAATTATTGGTTCTATGATTGGCTTCTTATTGTTTAATTTAAGTATATTTGGAGAAAAAAGAGGTGTCTTTCTAGGTGATCATGGTTCAAATATGATTGGATTTTGGGTGGCGTGGTCTTGTATTTATGCATCTCAAAATCAAATGTATGATATTGAGCCTATGACAATGATATGGTTTGTTGCAATTCCTCTTTTGGATTGTATTGGTCTTTTATTTTCAAGGATTAGTAAAGGTTTAAGTTGGTCTACTCCAGGAAGAGATCATATACATCACAAATTAATGAATAAATTTTCACAAGAACAGACCCTTTTGATAATACTAATTATTTCGTTATTATTAGGATTATTTGGTATTTACTTAGAGAAAGTTTTTTCCATATGGATTTCAACAATGCTCTTCGTTATGTTTACAGGTTTTTATTTCGTGTTTTCTTATTATTCAAATTTTGAAACTTCTGGTAATGATAAAAATGTTTAATTTTTTTAGAAAAAAGGAAATTATTGAACATGACAATGAAAGTAGTGCTTTTGAAATAGAGTTAACAGCTTCTGTATTAGCATATGAAATTGCAAGAATTGATGGGACAATTGATGAATCTGAACTAGCTGTCCTGCTTGGTGAAGTTGAGAAAATATCAAAAAAGGTTAATAAAAGCGTTGAAGAAATTTTAAAAATAATTGAAATATACTCGAATGATAGTGTTTCTTTTTATGAATTTGTTGAAGACATAAATAAAAATTATTCAAAAGATGAAAAATTATCATTATTAAATTTTATGTGGCAAATAGCATATGCTGACGGTAGGCTTGAAGTAGAAGAAGAAAGAATTATAAGAAGACTAGCTGATCTTATAAGAATAAGAGATCTAGATGTTTTAAAATTGAAAAATGCTATAAAGAACTAATATTCTATAAAACTTGCATTATTTAATAAAAATTTTTCTGAATCACCTCTGTTACATTTATTAGGATAATTTTTAATATTTTCTTCATAAATATCTTCACCTACATAAGTAAACATTTGAAGAAGAATTACACACTTTTCTGAGTCGTTTACTCTATTATCTATAATTAACTCATCAATAAGGGATTGAAAAGTGGTTCTGTTTTCAACCATCATTAATTTTTTCTTTTTGTCTATAACAAGGTAATTAGAAATATCATTAATGTTTTGATATTTTTCCCAGATCACTGCATTTGAAGATTTACCTGGTGATCCATTCTTAGCAAAATTTGTCCAAAACTTCATCATATTCTTAGAAGTATATCTTTTTGAAATACTTGGAGGATATATTATGTCAGACAGTGGATAACCGCCAACTAAGTCCATATTACCAGTCAACAGAGGAATCTCAGTAGCATGTGCTGCTCCTATAAGTTTCTTAAAATCCGCAATTACATGTCGTCTGTGATCATCCCAATCATAGCGATAAGCATATAAAGAATTATTTCCTGCTTCTGATAATGATTTAAGCGGAACATCTACACCTCTAATCTTCCATGCTGAACTTCTATAATAATTGAATGCTTCAAAAGATTCTTCATTGCTTAAATCGACCTTAGGGATTCTTAAAATTGAGCCTAATAAAGAATAATCAAGATCAACAAAATATGTGGCCGTAGCCAACCATAGTTTAACTTCATCACGATTTGAGCCTGCTATGGTAGGTACAATATTTACATGCTCTTTTTTTGTAAGAGCTTTTTTTAATCCTATTTTAGGTATGACAATTCCATCAGCAGTAGTTAATGGAATTTCATCATATGAAGCTCTTTTAGCATAAATTTCAAAAAAATCTTCAATTGGTATTGTTAAAAGAAGCTCCCTGATTTGTTCATTACTGTTTTTTCCTGGATAGTTAGCAAGACCATACTTCTTTACTAATTTTTCTATTACTTTCGAACTTGAATATCTAGATGTAGAGGATTTTTCAACTGGATTATATGCATCTTCAATTGATATTGATGTAGTATATCCAGACATAGATATTGCCTTGTGAAAAAGGCCTTTTGCTTTTTTAGATGCTAATAATGATAGAACATTGTGTCCACCAGCAGATTCTCCAAAAATTGTTACATTGTTAGAATCCCCACCAAATTTTGAAATATTATTATTAACCCATTTCAATGCCATTATTATATCTAGCGTCCCAAAATTTGATGTCTTGTCTTCACCCTGCTGAAATGATTGAATGGCTGGGTGTGTAAACCATCCTAAAGGACCAAGTCTGTAATTGATTCTTACAATTATCACGTCGTGCCTATGGGCCATTTTAGAAAAATCATATAAGTCTTTTAATCCAGAAGTGTTGCCACCGCCATGGATCCATAGCATTACGGGAAGTTTTTGATTTATTTCGTTATTTGGAACTGTGATATCTAAATACAAGCAATCTTCTGAACCAACAAAAAATCCGTCACCATCTACGCCACCCAGATTTGAGGGTCTTTGAATACAAAAATTATTTTCTTTTGGGAAGATTTCTACAGGAGCAGAAATTTCTCTTGGTGCTTTCCAGCGCAAGAATCCTACAGGAGGTTTTGCATAAGGTATATCCTCATATATCGTCACGTTTATTTTCTTAGTTCCCTTAACAATTCCACTTGAAGTAGATATAACATCAGTTGATGCTATAAGAGTATTAATCATAAAAATATTAATTAGTAATATAGAAAATAATTTCATCATAATATTTAAAAAATTATATAAAATGTGATTGAATTATATTCGATTTCGGGATGTAGCGCAGCCTGGTAGCGCACTACACTGGGGGTGTAGTGGTCGTCGGTTCAAATCCGGCCATCCCGACCAAGATTTTTAATTAAAAAATTTTTTTATCTTAGGCGACGGGTAAAATCTAATTCTTTCTCTCTGTTTGATTATGTATTCCTGACCTGTTTTAGGATTTCTACCAATTCTTTTGGGTGTTATCTTCCTTTTAAATGTTCCAAATTTAGCAAGTTTTACATCTTTATCATAAGAATTACTAGCTATTAGAGAAATAAAGGATGAAACAATATTTTTGGAATCTTTTTTTGAAATACATGTCTCAAAAGCGATATTATTGGCAATATCGCTTTTGGTTATAGACATGTTTTACTTATGTACTTGTGCTAGTACCTGTTCCTGTGCCAGTACCTGTTCCAGTTCCAGTTCCTGTACCCGTACCTGTACCTGTACCTCTTCTACCACCATCACTAGAGTCATTAGTAACTGTAACAGTTATTTCAGCTGTGGTTGAATTAGTACCATCAGTAGCTGTAACTACTGCAGTAAACGTATTAGGTGAAGTCTCAAAATCTTGAGAAACATTAAAGCTCAGGTAACCTGCAGAGGTAATATTGAATGTATTTCCTGCTACAGTAAATGTCACTGGGTTAGATCTAAAGGCTCCTGAAGAACCAGTATCTACATCAGTTGCTTTAACTTGACATATTCCAGTTGTGTTTTCCATTACTGAACAGCTTGTTGTCTTAAAGACTGGAGCATTATCGTTCACATCAACAACAGTAATAGTAACATCCTGACTTGTAGAGAATGTACCATCAGTTGCTGTAACAGTTGCTGTATACGATCTTTGTTGATCATTTTCGTAGTCAGGAGCTGATACAAATTTAAGAACTCCAGCATTTTCAGCAATTGTGAATGTAGATCCAGAAACGCTATATTTCAATGGATTTGACTTGAAGGCTCCAGAAGAACCAGTATCTACGTCAGTAGCTTTCACAGCTCCAACTTCAACTTCATTCTCATTAACACTTAATGCGGTTGTCTTAAAGACAGGAGCATTATCATTAACGTCTACAACGTTGATAGTTACGTCTTGAGTTGTTGAGTTTTCTCCATCAGTAGCTACAAGAGTAAAGTTATAAGCCTTTTGAGTCTCATAGTCTGGTGCAACTTTAAATAATACTCTTCCGTCTGTAATATTAATTAAGAAATCAGTAGAGCCAGTAATGCTGTACCTAATTGGATTTGATTGGAAAGCGTTGTTAGAACTTGTATCCACATCAGTTGCCGTTGCGGTAAACACTACTCCTGTTGCGTTTTCATTAAATGAATGGCTGCTTGCTGATGTAATTACAGGCGCATTATCATTTAGATCATTAACAGTAACTGTAATATCTTGAGTAGTAGAGTTAGTACCATCTGTAGCTGTGACAGTTGCTGTATATGTATATTTAGTTTCGTAATCAGCAGCAGTAACAAAACTTAAAGCTCCTGAAGACGAATTGATTGAAAGCTCACTTCCTGAAACACTAAATGTAACTGGATTAGATCTGAAAGCTCCTGATGAGCCAGTATCTACGTCAGTAGCAGTTACAGTTCCAATGGCTGTTTGGTTCTCATTAACACTAAACGACGCTGAAGATGTAAATACAGGTGCATTGTCATTTAAATCTACAATCGTAATGGTAATGTCTTGAGTTGTTGAGTTAGTACCATCTGAGGCAGTAACTGTAGCAGAGTATGAATTTTTAGTTTCATAATCTGCAGCTGCACCACTTGCAAGAGTTAAAGCACCTGTAGATGAATTAATAGCAAGCTCACTACCAGATATGCTGTATGTAACTGGATCAGACTTAACAGCTCCAGTTGAGCCAGTATCTGGGTCAGTTGCAGTCACAGTACCAAGTGCAGTCTCGTTCTCATTAACTGAGAAACTTGCAGATGATGTAAATGTTGGAGCATTATCATTTAAGTCAACAACAGTAACTGTAATATCTTGCGTAGTTGCATTTGTACCATCAGATGCTGTCACAGTAGCAGAATATGATTTCTTAGTTTCATAGTCAGCCGCTGGTGAGAAAGTAAGAACTCCAGCAGTTGTTATTGATAAACCTGATCCGGATATACTAAATGTTATTGGATCAGAAATAACCGCTCCTGATGATCCAGTGTCAACATCAGTTGCTGTTAGTGTAGCAATTGCTGTTTCATTTTCATTTACAGTAAAGCTTGAAGCTGATGTAAAGACTGGTGCGTTATCATTTTGGTCAACAACAGTAATTGTAATACTTTGAGTTGTTGCATTCGACGATGCGTCAGTAGCTGTAACAGTTGCTGTATACGATTTTTTAGTTTCATAATCTGCAGCAGTTTTAAGACTTAATGCACCTAATGAATTTACAGATAACTCAGTACCAGAAACTGAATAAGTTACTGAAGCAAGATCTGTTGCACTTACGGTACCAACAGAAGTTGAATTTTCATTCAAACTAAATGAAGCACTCGATGTGAAAACTGGTGCAGTTGTATCGACAACATTAACCGTTCTTGTTGCTGTTCCAGAATTACCGGAAGCATCAGTAGATGTGTAAGTCAATGTGTATGAACCTACTGTATCAGTGTCAACAGAACCAGATGTAGATACTGTAACAGTTCCTGAAAGGTCAGTTGCTGTAGCTCCAGCATCTGTATATGTAGCGCCAAGTTCCACAGTTGCAGGATTATCACCTGTAACTGTTACAACTGGTGCAGTAGTATCGACAACATTAACTGTTCTTGTAGCTGTTGCAGAGTTTCCTGAAGCATCAGTAGCTGTGTAAGTCAGTGTATATGAACCTACTGCATCTGTATTTACAGTCCCTGAAGTAGTGACCGTTACAGCCGCTAAATCTGTTGCTGTAGCTCCAGCATCAGTATATGAAGCTCCTAGCTCAACAGTAGCTGGGTTTGCGCCAGTTACTGTAACGACAGGGTTGGTAGTATCGACAACATTAACTGTTCTTGTAGCTGTTCCAGTATTTCCAGAGCTGTCAGTGGCTGAATAGGTAATTAGGTAGGAGCCAACTTGACTTGTGTTTACTGAACCAGATGCGCTGACAGATTCTCCTGTATCAGCCGTGGCTCCTGGATCTGAAAATGTTCCTCCTAGTTCAACTGTAATAGAAGCACTTCCAATTAAGGTAACAACAGGTGGAGTATTGTCTTCATCATCGTCTAGAACTTCAGCTAATACAGCCGCAGAGCCAACTGCTAAAAGCAGTTTCTGAATTGAGTTTAGCTCACTGAAAATCTCACTTCTTCTTGCATCAATTTCTTTTAATTTGTTTGGATCCTGTGTGTTTGATGCTTCAAAAACAAGTGCTTCGTCCTCTCTTACAAGCAAACGCCTTTGATTTCTCAGTTCAATAGATGACATATCATCTAGTCTTTGTTCTATTTCAATTAATTTTTCATCAGATACTGCATTTAATGCGCTTATATCTAAAGAAACAAAAGATAATGCCACGAATAAAGCGGCAACAATTTTATAATTCATTTTCATATCCTACCCACCCAAATCTGGTTAATTTATAAATCAATATACTGCATTTTAGCAATAAAATCACATTTTTGTGTTTATTTTATTGATGCAGGACAATCATTATATATCCTTTGATACGCATGTACACAAAAAAATCATATTTTTAAAATTTTTTTAAAACTATTTAATTACTAAAATACATGGTTTTTAGTCATAAGACTTGAATTTAACAAGTAATTCATGCAAGTTATGTTTTCTAATTAATTTTGCTGCAGGATCCTTTGTTAGAGGTCTCCAAGTATAGTTAACTAGATCTTTATAGATTGGAATATTAAAGAAAATACCTTTATCAAAAGACCCTTCCCCAAATTGACTTCTTGAAACATCTGTAAAACTCACAAAAGCACCAAACTTTGCGCCATTTCTGAATGATCTAGATATTTCAAAAGTTGTTCCTTTATCTCCAGCTAGATATTCACCAATCGAAACTTTTGCATCAAACGGGATACGTCCATAATTTCTATAATAAAAATTAAAATGTGCAATAACATTATCATAATCAAGAGTCCCAAATCTTAGATCATAATCTCTTTTTGTAACATCAAATATTTCAAAACCCATTGCATAATTTTTATCTCTTTCAAAGTATAAATACTCTAAACCATAGCCAGAAAACATTTCTTCTAAAATTCCAGCTGTAAACATTAAATGATTATTTTTTCGTGGTGTCAGGTGATAATCTAACTGAGCTCTACCAATGATAATTCTATCTTCAAAACTTCTGAGATACTCTTTCACGTCAGATCTAACTTGAGCCGGATAGGTGTCTCTTGGTGGCACTGTAAGGTCATCAAAATTATCTTTTATTGAGTATTTTAGATTTGATGAAAAGAATAAGTTATCTCTAATGATATATTCAATATCATTTTGAGCCAGAATAGAATATTTAAAAAATCCTTCTCGGGCTGCTAAAAATGGTCTGAAAGTTAATCTAGTCGAAGAATTTAAATTTCTTTGTTCAAGTCTCTCATAAATTAACTGAGAATCATCTACTCTAAGATCTTCATCTATCTCAGTATATGCATCAAGACCAGCAATTGAATAGTCAGTTTTAAAAGGTTTTTTTATCCCGCTATCTTTTTTTGCACTCATGATAATATCTTCAATATCATCACCATTATTATATTGAAATTGGGTAACCCTTAGGCCAATGAAATCAGATGTTTCAAATATTTGATCTACCCCTATTCCATTACCTTCCAGGCCTCGAATCAATAAATCAAACCTATTGTCAGTATTGATGTCTTGTTTTTGATAATCATAGTTTCCAGTATCTTTTGTAGCATTCCTTTTGTATATAAATTTAAATGAAAAATAATCATCTCTTTCATTTGAAATTGCAAATGTAAGATTGTCATTATATTTATATTCAACAGCTGTACTAATTCTTTTAGAGGGATTTTTATTTTTAAAAGGTATTTTTTGATCTAGTCGTGTAGTGTCAGTTTCGAACTTTAAAAGTATCTTGTCATTAAGGGCATAAGATATCCCAAAAAAAGGTGAAACATTCTCATCTGAAAAATATCTTGATGTTTGAAACTGTCCACCATAGCCTGTGTCTTCAGATGGTCTTTCAGAAAAACTTGAGCTTAAAATACTTAGTGGATTCTTAAAACTCCTTTTGGAACCATTTAAATTTCCCCATGCCAATCCAAAATGCATATCGACATTATTGATACCATAACTACCTACAACATATTCTGAACCATAATAACCAGTTCCAGCTAAATCATTAATACCTACTGCAATTGCAGGGAGAACACCCTCTTCTTTTAGTCTTAACTTAAGATTAAATCCTTTATCCTTATAATCTTTATTAATTGCTCCAGCCCAACCACCTTCTTGAATATTCATATAAAAAAAAGATGCTTCCAACCAAGAATATGGTGAGGAAGTAAATGTAATTTTTTGATCTGGGCTTCCATCGTAAAGAGTGAAACCAAAATTACCTTCATCATAAAATCGAGCTGAAGGTAAATTTATAAGTCCTAAGCCACCATGATTATTGTATGAATTGTATTGAAAACTATCCGAGGAAACATCATTCGAAGTCAATGTCAAAAAGAATAGGGCTGCACAAAAAATTTTCTTACATTCAAACATACATATTAAAAATACATAGTTAAAAATTTTGTCAATCTTTTAAAACAGATAGTGAAGCTAATGAAACTCCTATATTTCCCAAAATAGCAGCGTAAGCTTGAGCAGTTTGTGTTGCAACGAGAGCATTCCCAGCTTTACGGGGGACAAATATAACTGAACCAGGATATATATCAATTTGATTCTTTCCTTGAGTCATAAATAAATTTCTAGCGTTATTGACTCTAATTGTCTCACCATTGGGTTGAAGAATAAAAACAGCTTTATCATCTGCATTTTGAGCGAAACCACCTTTTAAATCTATGTAATGTTGATAGCCTTTATCCTGTTGGAACTTAACGGTTCCTTGACTAGAAACTTCGCCATATATGTAGACATGGTCTAACATCTCAGGGATTGTTATCTTATCCCCATCCTGTAATTTTATATCTAAATCAGAATTTGCCCTTAATTTGTCCAAATCAAATTCTGCACTCACTCTTCCTGATACGGGTGTTTCTTTTAATTCTTTCATAATATCAATGACTCCAGATAAAGTGCCATCCTGAGTGCCAGAATAATTTGATGAAATTGAATTTAAAAAAGCTGTATATAGCTCTGAAATAGCCATTTCATTTATTTTTTCAGTATTTAAGTTTTCAAGAACACCACCAAAGGGATAAGCTGTTTCTGTATAACCGCCGGCTTGTTCAACTATTTCAAGAATACCATCACCCTGATTTACAATATATTTTCCAGGATTTTCAACTGCACCAGTAATTTCAACTTCTCTAAACGGAAATTCTCTGATTATAATTTTGTCGTTATCATTTGAATTCATTTCTGAAAGTTCAGCAATATTTTCAATTGCTATCTGAGCTACTGATGCACCTGAGAGTCTAAAAAGTTTTATTTGTGATAAATCTGCTTTGTTAGTTATTCCATTAGCAAATTGCAAAGCAACATCAAGATTTTCAGTAGGTTTTAATTCATAAGTTCCTGACCTTCTAACACCACCAGATATTCTTACTAAATTTGAAACAGGTCTAACAAACACAACATCTCCAGATCTCAATCTTGAACCAAAGCTTGAAGTTCCGTAAATAAAAGTTTCGTATAAGTCCATAGATTCAATTACTTGGCCATTCCTTATTAAATCTATCGATCTAAATGAACCAATTTCAGATGGGCCTCCTGACATTGATAAAGCATGAAATAAATTAGAGTTACCATTTAACGTGTAAGGCCCTGGATTAAATACATTTCCAGCAACAATGATCTGAATATCTCTTACGTTAACAAGAGATATGTATGCATTAACTCCAATGAAAGCTGTATTAACCTTACTTTTAATAATTTCTGATGCTTCTTCCAAAGGAAGTCCTGATACAAAGATCTTTCCAATTTCAGGTAAGCTTATTGATCCATCTCTTTTAACTGGCAAATTCTCAACAGAAGATCTTTGACCAACGAGCTGAACCTCTAAAACATCACCATAATCAAGCGTATATGAACCATCAAAATTTGGTTCATTAAGAGGCATTAAAGTAGTTTGCATCATTGAAAATATTTTTATTCCAAACCTATCAGAATCCTCAATATCTTCAGGCTTATTAATAAATGAGGATGGTCTTCTGTATTGAGGTTCTTCGCTATCCTCTCTGGATTTTTTTCTTTCAAGTAAATCTTCTCTGACCTCTTCAGGAAGACTTTCAAGAAAAGATTCATCATATTCTTCACTCTGTGTAAGAGATAATGGGGCAAAAAGAATTACTGACAAGTAGATAATTAGGGTTTTGTTTTTTTTCATTTTTAGCTTAAATTAAACACATATTTTTAATCATGATTATAAACTAAAATAAAGATATGAGTTGATTCAAAATCTAATTCTTTATTTAAAGATTAAAGTCCAGGAATTGTTAGAGAATTAATAGATAGAATTGGTTCAATTAGATTTTTTACAGACCTATTTATTTCTTCATCTGTAAGAGTTTTCTTATTTGATTGAAAAATAAACCTATAGCCTATCTTTATCTTATTATTTTTTTTATCTTCATAATAATCAAACATGAAAAAATCTTTTAAAAATTTTATTTCAGATTCTTCGATACATTTATAAAGCTCATATATGTCTTCTTCATCTTCAATTGAAAAAGAAAAATCTCTGTAACTTGACGGATAGTCTGATACATCATGATATCTTAAAAAATTACTGTTAATAATTTTTGAATAATCAAGGTGGCTAACTTGAGAATATATATCATTCAAATTTACTTCAAAGCCAATCATTGGAGTCTTTATTTTTGAGTCTACATTATCTCGACTAATATCTTGAACGTATTCTTCAACATCAACTCCAATTTTTTTAAAAAGTTCCTTTAGATATTTTTTATCGAGCTTTTTTGAAAAGTCTTTATAACCAAGGCCTTGTCTTCCAGATATTATAATGCCAAGTTTTTTTTCATAGTGAACATTGTTATTTTTTAAAAAATAAATATCTGATATTTCAAAAAATTTTAAAGATTCTTTTTGTCTTTTCTCGTTATAAACAACATTTTCTACTAGAGAAGGTAACAGTTCTGTTCTGAGGAATTTTCTTTTTGAATCAAGAGGATTGTCAACTTTAATTGAATAATTAGCTTCAATTGAGTTAAACGGCATATTTATTACTTCACAAAAACCGTTCTCTATTAGAAAAGTTTTGATTTTATCTTCTTTTAAAGTACTGCTGATTTTCTTAGGATTATGAATTTTTATAATTTCTTGATCTATGTTGTCATATCCAATAACTCTTGCTATTTCTTCTGCTAAATCGTTTTGGTGAAAAATATCGCTTCTATATGATGGAATAACAACTTTTGATCCATCAATTTTAAATCCCAGTTTTACTAAAATACTTTCGTAGTGATTGTTTTCAATTTTCGTACCCAATATTTTATTAATCATATCCACATCACAATCAACATAATTAATTTCTTGATCTAAGGATATGTCTCTAAATATCTCAAGATGTTCTATCTCAATATGATCTTCAACTATTTGAATAAAGCGTCTCAAAGCCTCTTCCTGGAAAAGTGGATCAACACCTCTCTCAAATTTATGTGATGCTTCAGAATTTAAGCCATATTTTACAGACCTGCCTAATATAAATTCAGGCTTAAAATATGCACATTCGATTAATGCATCATTGGTATCCTGGGAGCATGATGTTCGCAAACCTCCCATAATACCTGCTAAATTAATAGGGCCTTTCTTATCAAAAAAAACTAAATCATGATCTTCAATTTTAATCTCATCATTCAATAGAGTTATAAATTTCTCTTTACTATTCTGACTATTTTTTAATGTTAAGTTGCCATCAATTAATTTAAAGTCATAGGCATGAATTGGTTGTCCTTGTTCATAAGCAATGTAATTGGAAATATCTGTAAAAAAATTGTTCTTCTTGATATTTAAATCATCAAAATACCTATTTAAATAATCTTTGTATTTTATTTTTTGATCCTTTATTTTAATCCTTAAAAAGCAAATAGATGGACAAGATTCTTTGCATAAATTAGTGAAACTCATATTCATTTTAGGAATATTGTCTTTGTATATTGATGGATTTTCTTTGATTTTATAAAAAACTTTCAAATCTCTAATAATGCCTTTAAGAGATAAACAGTCGCCCCTGTTTGGAGTAAATTCAAAATCAAAGACATCATTATCAATTTCGTGTTCATGACCTAGCTGAAATAGTTTTTCTGATAAATCAACTATTGAAGGTATTTCCTCCAGTCCATCGATGATATGTTGGTATGCTATTTTCATTAAAATTGATTTAGAAAATCTAAATTTGATTTATAAAAATCTCTAATATCATTCACACCATGCTTGAGCATGGCAATTCTTTCAACCCCAAGACCAAAAGCCAATCCTGAAAATTTTGATGGATCAATATTGCAATTTTTTAAAACAATTGGATTAATAACTCCACACCCAAGTATCTCAAGCCATTTTCCATTTTTAGAAAGAATATCAACTTCAGCAGAGGGCTCTGTAAATGGAAAGTATGAGGGTCTAAATCTTATTTCTGTTTGTTCACCGAATAAGGAAAATATTATTTTGTAAATTAAGTCTTTTAACTGAGAAAAATTGACTTCATCATTAATTAACATGCCTTCAATCTGATGAAACATTGGTAAATGAGTTGAATCATCGTCTTTCCTAAAAACCTTACCACCTGAAATAAAGGCTATAGGTGGTTTATTGTGTAACATACCTCTGATTTGAACAGGAGAGGTATGTGTTCTCAAAACTTGTGATTTATTTTCAACATAAAAAGTATCATGCATTTGTCTTGCAGGATGAGATTTTTTTATGTTCAACATATCAAAATTATATTCTTCAGATTCGATTTCAGGACCACTGATAATCTCGAAACCCAGATCTTCTAATAAAAGCATAATATGATCTTTCATATTATTGATTGGATGAATACGACCTAAAGCACTCTTAGAGTGCGAAAAAATAATGTCTTTTTTTTCTGACATTATTGTTTAATTTAGCTTATAGCTTTTTTTAGAATTACTTCAAAAGTTGCTGAATCGTTTACAGCAATATCAGAGAGAACCTTTCTATCTAGAATTATATTTTTTTTTGACAACCCGTTAGAGAATGAGGAATAAGAAACTCCAAGCATTCTTGATGCTGCATTGATTCTTGATATCCATAAAGATCTAAATACTCTTTTTTTATTTTTCCTATCTCTAAATGCATATTGCAAAGATTTAATGTTTGATTGTTTTGCTGTCTTATACAATCTACTTCTGGCTCCATAATGACCTTTAGTAGAATTTAAAACTTTCTTGTGTTTTGCTTTTGCTGTAACCGATTTTGTAACTCTAGGCATAATTAACCCCTCAATAACCTCGAAGCCATTTTCAAAACAGTTCCGGATATTTTATTTAAACCTCTATTATGTCTTTTTCTTTTTGTAGACTGTTTGGTTAAGATATGATTCCTATTTGCACTTCTGCTTTTAACAGCTGAGCCTGTCTTCTTAAAACGCTTAGATGCTCCAGAATGTTTTTTTAATTTATAACTCATTTTTATATGTTGATTTTATTTTCTTTTAAGAGGTGATAAAACCATAAGTAATTGCCTTCCTTCTAATGACGGTTCTTGATCAACTTGAGCAATATCTTCAAGCTCATCTTTAATCTTATTCAATAAATCTAAGCCCATACCACTGTTAAGAATCTCTCTACCTCTAAATCGGACGGTTATTTTAGTCTTATCTCCACCAAGAATAAAGTTTTTTATTTTTTTTAATTTAATATTATAGTCTCCAACGTCAGTAGATGGCCTAAATTTTAACTCCTTGGTGTTTTGACGTTTAGACTTAACTTTTGAAGAAGATATATTTTTTTTCTTTTCAAATACATGTTTTCCATAATCAAGCAATTTACAAACAACTGGGTTAGCATCTGATGCTGAAACCTGCACCAAATCAAGAGATACTTTGTTGGCCTCTATTAAAGCCTCATCGATTGACAAAATACCTTGTTTTTTTCCATTCTGATCAATCAACATCACTTTAGATGCTTTAATATTGTTATTGATCGGTGTCGAACTTTTTTTAGGAGCCATTAAGTTGCCTAATTTAAATAAATAAATGGGTTTTCAAACATCAAGAATAGATATTGTTATTGATAATATTGGTTATATTAAACATGTGATTCAAGGATTTTAAACTAATTAGCTAATTTCGCAAACATATTATGGTTGTAAAAAAGTTTTTATCCAAATTTCATTATTTAAATGATATGACTCTCTTTTATTAAGTCTATTTTCATTGCCGCTCCAAAATTCAAAAAAATATGGTGTAAATTCATAACCTCCCCAATAATGAGGCCTAATTTGAAGATTTTCTTGTTTCATCACTTCAGCAAAATCCTTTTCAACATTTTCATAAGAATCTATTGGTTGTGATTGTTTTGAAGATATTGCTAGTGCATTTTTTTCTTTTTTTCTTTTTTTGAAATGCTCATCAGAATGAATGCTGTCCAATTTTAAAATCTTTGCCTTCATTCTTATTTGTATATCAACTTTATTCCAGTAAATTACTGCTGAAATTTGAGAATGGGATTCAAATTGCTTAGATTTTGGAGATTCATAGTTTGTAAAAAAAATAAATTTTTCGTTGTTAACATATTTAAGATTAACAAATCTAGAATCAACTTCATTATCTTCATGTGAAAATGATGCTATTAGAATAGCTTCTATATTCATTTGATTTTTAGAGAGTGCTAAATCATATAAATCTCTTAGCTTTTTATATGGCTCTAAATCATTATTGTTCTCAAATACTATCAAACCTTAATTCTCCATAAAAATATCTCTTGTGAAGATTTTATTTTGAACATCTGTAATATCTTCATGAATTCTATTAGCAAGAATAAGATCACATTCTTTTTTGAAACTTTCAAGGTTATTTTCTAATCTTATACCCTCAAACTCTTTTGAGTTTAATAATGGCTCATAAGCAACAAAATCAATTTTTTCTTTTTTTAAATTTTTAATTACATCAAAAATAGCTGAATCTCTAAAATTATCAGATCCTTCTTTCATGATAAGTCGATAAATACCTAATTTTTTTGGTCTTAATGATGCAACTTGTTTTGCTATAAAATTTTTCCTTTTAATGTTTCCTTCTACAACTGCAGAAAAAATCCCTTGTGGAATACTCTTAAAATTTGCTAATAGTTGTTTCGTATCTTTAGGCAAACAGTATCCTCCATATCCAAAGGAAGGGTTGTTATACCCCTCTCCAATTCTAGGATCTAAAGAAACACCCATAATAACTGATTTAGTATCAAGGTCATTATCTAAACAAAAAGAGTCCAATTCATTGAAAAAAGTTACTCTTGTAGCTAAATATGTATTTGCAAATAATTTAACAGACTCTGCTTCAGATGAATCCATATAAACTACCTCAGGATAATCTGTTGCAAAACTACACAAAAGATTTCCAACTGCTTTTCCTACTTTACCTTTGTCACCAATTACAATTCTTGAAGGAAAAAGATTGTCATAAAGTGCATAACCTTCCCTTAAAAATTCTGGTGAAAAAATAATAGAGCTGCTAGGGTATTTTTCTTGTAATTTTTTTGTAAATCCTATTGGCACTGTAGATTTTATAACTATGGGTATTGATGATTTAATCTCTATTATTTTTGATAATACGTTTTCGATAATACTTGTATTGAAATAGTTCGTTTCAGAATTATAGTCAGTTGGAAGAGCCAATATTGCGATATCACAAGAAGTGATCGAATCATCAATCTGTTCTTGCGCACATATTTTAAGAGGTTTTTCTCTAAGGAATTTATTAATTAAGTTATCAGCTATGGGTGAAATTTTATTATTTATCCTATCAACTTTAGATGCATCAATATCAACCAGTAAAACATCAATATCTTGACTTAATAATACAGCAAGAGATGATCCTACATATCCTGCTCCAACAACAAGAGCTTTTTTAAATTCCATTTGTTTTAACTACCAATAAACAATCATAAATTAAAGTTTTGTTAATGAAAGTCTACAAGAATTATTTTTCAGTTCAATCTCAATACATTTATTTGATACAGCAAGCCCAAATTCACAATAATAGTTTGAGTCTTTTAAGATGAATTTCGAATCTGGTATATCAATCAAAATTGGATTTCCATCTGAGTGCATAAGTTTAATCTGATATTCATTGACACTCTTTATTTCAACATCGGGATGTAAATATAATCTTGACATACCAGAAGCATTTTCTCCAAGAAGCTTATCTTTAATTGAAAGCTTATTTTTCTCAATTTCCCAAATTCTTTGATGTATGCTTCCGCCAATAAAATTTTTGTATCCATTATGAGAACTTTTAATAATTATTTTATTATCTTTATTAATTAATTTGGTATTAATATTTTTTGCCCTAGCTCCAACTCTAAAAATATCCCATACATCACTTGAATTCGTATGGTTGACTTCAATGGTATTGTGAGCTTTTGTACTTCTTTGAAAATTTCTTAATTTTGAACGACTGTAGGTTGACGTACCAGAATTGACAAAAAATCTTTTTGAGTTGATAGACAGTTCGAACGATAAACTATCGGCATGAGCATGTCCTGGGTTATAGTCTATTCCGATGTTACCTACATCAATAATCATTTTCCCCAAATCAGTTTGAAGAGATATATATCCAGAATCAGACATATAAGATATATTTTTAGTTTCCTCTTGAAACTGTTCTTTTGTAATACAATTTTTATACTCTTTTAATTCATCAAATCTTGGGCATATCGAAAAAGTAGAGTCATTGAAAAATGCAATTTCATTATCTGGATGTGTCATGTTGTTTGACCAATTAAGCATTGAATTAATTTTTCTATTTAAAGCAATATCAAAGCCTTGATCGTTTTTCGTCTTACTTAGATTATTGATTTGAACTAAATCTAAAAGGTCACTTACAATAATATTATGATACATAGGGCTTAGTTCGCAATGAGCTCCATCATCCAGTATTTGTTCATCTAGTTGCTCAAGCAAATTCTTTTTTCCATCTATAAGCCAACTTTTTGATTGATCATTATCAAAAAAATAACCAGCAAATATTAAAGCCTTGAGGTTAGATATAATGTGATTGGCTAATAAATGCCACTCAATATTTTGACTAAGAACTATGGTCTGAAAATAAATACTATTAAGAATTTTTTCATCATAATTTTCATTTGATAAACACCATTTTATGAGATTTACTATTCTTAATGATGTTGGGTAAGGATCAAAAGAAATTCCATCTTCTATAGAAGTATTTTCAATCCATGCATGAATATATTGTGTCTTGTCAAAGTTAGTTTGTTCATTTATAAAATCTAAATAATTACAATTGTATGACCACAAAACATCCTCAAATTTTTTGCTCCATACTTCATTAGAATACTCAATTCTTTTATTAAGAAAATAGAAAAATTTGCCATCAAAAGTTTCTTTTTTATTTCTTAACCATATTGGATCTGAAAAACTACTTACAGGTAAATTTTTGATTACTTTAAAGTTTATTTTTTTTGGGAATAGACGTAATAGTCTGTATTTAAATTGAATTAATTTGAGATATCTTAGTGTGTGGAAGTATCTTTTTATAGTTTTTATGAAAGACCGCATTTAACAGAAGCATCAATTGTTATTTCTGAGACCTTTAATATATCATCAATAGAAATTGGCATATCAGATCCGTTTTGAATAGATTTCTTAAATTCATGAATACAATTTCTATGTCCTTTGTCTTGAAAGAATAACCTTTTCCTCTTAATTCCCGAATTTGAAAAATGTCTTAAATCTTTGAAGTTATCAATAAGAAAAATATTTCCTTCATTAAATAATTCTATTTTTTCTTTAGGAAAACTTTTATTTCCATTACAAAAATAATTTATTATTCCTATAGAGCCATTATTGAAAGTCATATTTATTGAAAAGCTATCTTTAACCTTATCTATTACTTGAATAGTATTAACTTCAGAAACTTGACCATTTAGAAGAAAATAAACAAGATCAATAAAGTGACAGGCTTCACCTATAATTCTTCCACCTCCAATTTCGGAATCATTTAACCAGTGATCTTGATCAAGCCTACCAGCATTAATTGTAATAACACATGATGAGGGATGTTTCGAATTATCGATGAAATCTTTAATCTTTATTACGTGAGGAGCAAATCTTCTGTTAAAGCCAATCATAAGTCTGGGCTTTTTTTCTTTATTTTCGTTCTTATTGAAATATTTTTTAAGCCTTGATAACTCCTCATGATTTAAACACAAAGGTTTTTCAACAAATACATTTTTGTTGTTTTCTAATGACTCTATTACTAAATTTGCATGAGTATTATGACGTGTAGAAATTATTACGGTTTCAATTTCGGGATCATTAATTATTTTTTTGAAATCAGTAGTCGTATTTTCAATATTATTTTTTTTAGCAGAAAAAAATCCAGATAAGCCATGTTGGCTAGCAATGGTTTTTAAATGGAATTTCTCTTTCTTAAGGTTGGGAATCAAAACACGCCTGGCATATTCACCTGAACCAATTAAACCAGCTGTTAAGCGATTATCTGATTTAATATTTGCACTTTCAGTGTTAACTCTGGGGATTGTTTTTTTAATTTTATTATCGTTAATATCATCACTTTTGAAATCTATGATTATTCCAAGAGAATCTGGAGAACTTATTATTTCATTATAACTTTTTGAAGCTTCTTCAATTTCAAATCGATCTGTAATGAAGGTTGATGGTGAAATCTTTTTTGATTCAATTAGTTGTAATATTGATTTAAAGTTTCTTTGTTCGGTCCATCTTACGAATCCAATAGGATAATCTAGGCCCTTTTCTTCATAGTTTTTTTCATATCTACCTGGTCCATAAGAGCTTGAAACTTGGAAGGTTATTTCTTTCTCATAAAAATCATCTCTTGAAATATTTAACCCAGTGACACCTACTAAAATAATCCTACCTCTTTTCCTGCACATGTTAGCTGATTGTTTAATAAGCTCATTACTAGTGGTATTAGCAGTTATGAGAACGCCATCAACCCCAAAACCATCAGATAAAAGAAGCGCCTCAGAAACTGGATCAAAATCATCAGCTAGAAGAAATGCATCAGCACCACTTTTTTTTGCAAATTCAACGCGATCTTTATTAAAATCAAATGCTACAACTTTACAACCATTAGCAAGAAGAATTTGGACAGTTAATTGTCCAACTAAACCCAATCCCATAACTGAAAAAGTTTCTCCGATACTTGGATTTGAAAGTCTAATACCTTGAAGAGCAATGGATGACAAAACAGTGAAAACTGCATCATCAGTTGAAACAGACTCAGGTACTTTACAACATAAATTTTCAGAAACTAAAACATACTCACTATGACTTCCATTTGATACGACAATATCGCCTATTTCAAAGCCTCTTACTCCATTTCCAACTTCGCAAACTTTTCCAACATTGCAATATCCAAGTTGAATTGGCATATCAAGTTTACTTTTTACAGCATCAAATGTTGCTGCTACTCCATCTGTCTTGATCTTTTGTATTACTTGTTTGACTTTATCTGGCTGTTGTCTAGCTTTATTTATATAACCTGCAGCTCCAAAATCAACTAACATTTTTTCAGTTCCAGTTGAAACTAAAGATGATATTGTTTTAATTAAAACTTTCCCTTTTGATACTTGAGGTATTTCAGAATCTATAAGAATTGTTCCCTCATTCTTAAGTGATTGTACAAGTTGTTTCATAAACTGTTTATTTAAAAAAATGAATTATCTCATAATTAAAATAAATTTATCATTAAGTTTATTATTTATTAATTTCATTCAAAATCTTAATAAATTCAATATTTGAATTCGTTCTTGTATAGTTTTTAACTATAAGTTTATTTTCGGTTGAGCAAGTATTGTATTTTCCATAGTTCACGTACATATCTGAAAATGATTCTGCTAAATCATCAACAGTCAGTTTTGTATTAATGTTTGATTTTGATTTTGAAAGTATTTGTCTGCCCTCCCCAGAAATTGTAGAGATTATGGGAATCTGAAATGTCATGTAATCAAAAACTTTTGATGGAATTGTTAGTTTAAAGATATCCGATTTTATTAATGGAATTATAAGAACATGAGAAAATAAAAGCTCTTTTCGAAGTTCTTTTTTTTGAACTTCTTCTTTAAAAATAATCCTTTCATTGCAAAACAAATTCCTAGAAAAATTCATGGCATTTTCTTTTTCAGGACCATTACCTATCAAATTAAGATAGCAGTTTTTATTTTTATTCTCAGACAGAAATTTACTAAAAGCTTTTATGACGGTAATTATGTCTTGAGCATGGCCAATATTCCCAGCATAGGTATAAAAAAAATCTTTTTCGTAATCAAATTTTGATTTATTTGTATTTAAATTAAGTAATTCATCAGAAGCACCGTTATAAATAACTTTAATATTATCTTTTTGCGATAAATTCCTAATATAATCCCTCATTGGTTCTGCAACACATGTCAAATAATCAGATTTTGTATAAATATATTTTTCAACTTTTTTAAAAAAATTATATACAAGACCTCTCTTAGATAGTTTTTTGATTGCTACAGCAGAGTCAGGCCATATATCACGTATGTCAAAAATTAAAGGTTTTTTTGTTATAAATTTTATAATAAACGCTACAAATGCAATTGTGATTGGAGGAGATGAAACCAATATAATGTCATATTTAAAGTGCTTTCTTAGGTTCAGGGATTTTATAATTGATTTCAATGTAAATGAAACATATTGATAAAGATATGTGATTTTGGTCTGTTTTCTGAAAAAAGGTACTTTTATTCTGATGATATTCTTTTCATCATTTTTAAAATTGCTGTCTGCATTTGATTTATGAGGAGTAGATGTAATGACAAAAACATCAATTCCATTTTTATTTAATCCATCAACTGTCTCGGATATTCTGTAAGCAGCTGCAGTTATATCTGGAGTAAAGTACTGCGAAATTACTAATAACTTCATTTTTTTGAAAAAGTTAAAACTGTTTGATTGAATGATTGGTTGATGCCAGAACCTGTATCAATAATTTTATAATTTGTATTTGAAAGGTTTTTTTCATAAGCCTCATATTGCATGATAATTTCTTCTATTGTTAGCTCGTTCTTTCTTTGATTAATTATATTTGGATCTGCCTTAAGTAATAATCTTTGTGTTGGTTTTGGATGACAAGATACATAAAATTTTTTAAGAAAAGTTTTAATTTTAGAATAGTCACTTCTCGCATAAATATCATATGGGCTCCTATCAACAACTATTATCAAATCTTTTCTTAACCAGAAAAATATAATTATCCTTGATAACAAGGAATCAATTGAATAATAAAGAATATGCCATATCGTGAATTTTCTATTTTTCGAGGGATTATCAATTTTTAATTGTATTTCTGAGTTAGGTATAAGTCTCTCAGGAACTGACTTCTTTAAGCTTATTAAATGAGATATTCTTGGAAGAATGGGAATCCTACCATGAAAATATTTACTTTTTGCATAAAATAGTTTTTTTTCAACAAGCAATTCAGATAATGAGGTTTTTCCAGAACCATCAGGCCCAACAAGTTCTATTAAAGCTCCCTTTTTAAGAAAGAAATATTTAACAAACATCAAAAACCATATGAGAGATTCTTTCACATATATTCCCTTTGTTTTATAAGTTAATATTGAAAAACGAAAAATCTTAGATCTCCCTAAAAGACTTAAATAATTAAATCCAAAGAACATTATTAGCTCATTTTTTAAATCATCATCTTTAGTTTTTTGAATATATTTATTCTTAATATTTCCTGTTTGAGTTAAGCATTTACATATCGCAAGAAGCAATTGGTTCCTTTCTGAAAAGAAATTTATTCCATGATTAGTTGAATAACTTAAATTGTGTTGATTAGTATCTTTGATGAAGTATGAAATTCCCTTCCATTCAAGCTTATCCCATATATCAATAACAAAAACTTCGTTTGAGATATATGAAAAAATTTTCAACTGTAAGAAATTTTTTCTTCTTATGTTGCTAATTAATACATGATTTTCATCAACAACATTTTCTGAGTTAAGTATGTCATTTATTTTCGACTTTTTTACATCTAAAAATAAATCAATATCCCTGAAAGAACCATCAATAATTTCAGCATAGTTTCTTAATACAATTAAATCGTCTTCATAAAATTTAGATAAAAATTTTATGCACTCTATACCAGCTTTTGATCTTGTATGTTCACTCAATATATATTCTCTGAAATATTTACTAGCTCTTGATTCAAAAGGTTTATTAAATCATCTCTTTTGTCATAAAAGAATAAATTTTTTTCTTCTTTTTTATTAATATTCTGAAACTCATTAATCAGTTTTAAAACTTCTTTATCTTCCTTTATCCATTTTGGGAGAAAAACTAAACATTCTACAGATAATGCTTCAAATATAACTAAAGGAACTCTAATAGTGCTATTAAAATTTTTATATGGAAGTACAACTGCTTTAATATTTTGATAATTTGGTAATGAGTTTAAACTTTTGAAATTTGTATTAAAAATTAAACTAGAAATATTTTTATTCTTAATATCATTTATTATTTGAGTGTCTTTTTTATCATCCCATATCAAAATGTCACATAATTTTTTGTAATCTTTAAGACGTATATCCTCAAAAATTTCAATGGCCTCAAAAAAGCCCTTTTCATCATCTACTCTTCCTATATAACCTATATCAATATCTCTTGCGTTTAACTTAATGAAACTATCTAAAATATTCTTTGAATTTAAGTTTACGTTTACTAGTTCAGGAATATTTATAGTCATTTTTCTATGTGATGGAAATACTTGAAAATATGATCCATCTAAATCAGCAACATTTATTTTTTTGAAAATATATAGAAGTAAGAACCTTAAAATTAAATCTTTTTGATTAACTTTGTTTGTAGTTTTTATGAATATAACTGAAGGTTTGCATTTAAATATCAAAGTAGATAAAAAAAATCTAAGAATAAAGATCTTTGAAGCGCCCAACAGAAAAATTTTTGTATCCTTATCTTTTAAAAAATTTATAGTATCTTTTAAAGAAATTTTCTCTTCATAAAAGATCTCACAATCATATATATTATGAATATACCTAGCAATTTCTTCGGTACCGCCTGAGTTAGATATATTTATGGCGCTAGACCTTCCGATTATTCTATTTATCTTATTAGCTTTATTAACCAAGATACTGATTTCCTCTCCTTAATTAAAATTAATATAAGTATTATTGACATAATAGATAGTCCTGAATATTTTACGACTTCATTAATTGATAAGGATAATAAACAGGAAGCTAAAGCAGAAATCATTAATACTGCAGATAAAAATATTTTTTTAGTATCTGCTTCTGCGCTTTTTAATGCTAGAGATGAAGAAGCTAAACAACTTAAGCCAACACCAATAACATATAGATATGCAATTTTTTCAAGATTTTCACTTGGATTATTAAAAATGAATAAATAAACACCTGCTGACACAACATATGTTAAAAATGCAGGAAAGAACATTTTTCCAGAAAATAATAATGAATAGGAGACAGTTCTTGAGGGGATAATTGATACAAAGGCACAACTACAAATTATCAATAAACTGTAGAATTGAGAATGTAAGCCTCCAAGCCATAATTCAAGAACTATTTCTCCAAAAAATAAAACCATTACAAAACTTATTAATGAAATAAAAATTGATATATTGAAAATTCTCTGAATCAAAAAGTCTTTATCAGATTTGATAAATGTTTTCATAACATCAAACTCACTATAAAAATTTTCTGATAGTAATGATAGTAATGGTTTTGTCAAAAACGATGCAAAAACTATTATGGTGTTAAAAATAACCATAACTGCAGCAGCACCTGAAATATATGCGCTGTCATAAAATGCAGTCACTAGATAAGAAAATCCAAATAAAACTAAATATATTGATGTTCCTGAAAAGATATGAGACGAAACAAATTTAAAAAAATTGTCATCTAGTAGATCTTTTATAAAGATTTTAAAATTAAAGTTTCGTATAGAGTAACTTATAAAAAACCTTCGATATAAAAAAAATATAAATATAGATTCTGTTAAATGAGCAATTATAATTGTTTTTATAATAATTTCTGATTGGAAATAGAAATAAAGTAAAACTGCAGCCACTCCTATCCACTTTCTTAAAACTCCAACTCTTTGTAAGATGTAAAAGCTATGTTTGACATAATTTATAACTTCAAATTGTTGAACAAGAAATGTTGAAATTTGTGCAAGGCTAAGTACGCACAGAAATAAAATCAGTAAATTACTATCAATTCGGAATTTATCATTAATAGATGATGAGAGAAAAGTGATTGTTAAAACCCAAACTAAGCTAATAATTAAGACTGTAAAAGTTATTAGATAAAAATTTAACGTTGCACCTTTAGATGTCTCATCATTGATATTTTTTTTACTTTCATGGTTATATGTCCAAGCAGAAACAGCATCAATTAGTGTCTGCATGAAATATGAAATTAATGATCCAACTGCTATCAAGCCATAATTATTTCCAAGCTGCGTAATAATTAAAGGAGTATAGAATATCGTCAGCAGCATTCCGCTTCCTTTGCCGAAAATAATCCAACCATAAGCTTTTCTTATTCTGGAAAATATGGATGAACTATCTTGCATAATTTTATTCTATTGATGTTAAGAAATTTTTAACATAATTTTTTGGATTAAATTTATCTAAATCTGCTTTAATTATTTTATTTTTATTAAAGTAATCAAGATTATCTTTACAAAAATTATCAATTTTTTTTGTAAGACTTGAAACATCCTTTGTTTTAAAAAAAATGTCTTTTTCTGGAAAAAGTTCTTTATGACAATCTATATCTGACAATATTACTGGCAATCCTCTAGCTAATGCTTCTATAAGAGCTAATGGATTTCCCTCTCTTTCAGATGGATATACAAAGATGTCTGCTTTATCTAGATAAATTGCGACATCATCAACATGACCTGTAAAGATACATCGATCATAAACATTAAGACTTTTCGATAATTCTTTTATATCATCTAATAGAGGGCCGTCACCAAGAATAGTTAGTTTAGCCTTTTGAAGATATTTTGATTCAGAGAATGCATATAACAAATCTTTATGCCTTTTTTGTGAAACAATCCTACAAGAACATAACAAATTAAAGTCTGTCTCTTTTTTAATATGTTCTCTTACGCAAGTATTTTTTTCAAAAAAAGATATATCAATTGCATTATATAAAACTCTTGTCTTTGATTTTACAAAAGAAGGTTGATTAATGTCCTCAAAGGTCTTTACTGCATTTGAAACACAAATAATTCTGTAAGAGAAAATTTTTATTAGAAAATTTAAAAATTTATCTTTTATTGAATATTCAGTATTTAAATTATGTATAACGGGAATGTGTTTTTTAAAAGTCAAAAAACATGATATGAATGCAAAAAAATTTGCCATAAGCAAATGAGAAATTACTATATCTGGCTTTTCATTTTTGATAGTTTTAAGTAAATTTTTAACTGTTAATAAATCGTACATTCTTCCCTTTCCATGCATACATAAAACATCAATCGATCTTGATCTTAATTCATCACATATTTGAGATTCGCTGGTGAGACATATTATTTTTATTTTTAAATTGTGTTTTAAATAATGCGGTGCGGTTGATAATAAAAGTTTTTCTGCTCCGCCATTACCGAGTCTAGGGATTATGTGAAGAACTTTCTGCATAATCTTATAAAGCTAAAGAATTAAAAATAATGGAAGTGTTACAAGATAAATTAAAAATAACAACCTTACTCTGATACCAGATAAAAGAATTAATGGAATCATAAGAAAATATAAAGATGGCAGCCTGTGCCTTACTGATATCCCTCCACTATCAATGATTACTGGAAAAGCCATGATAATGTGCAAAAATAAAAAAAACCCACATATATAAATTAGGTGCTTTGAATTTGTATGGCCTTGAATTGCGGCATCTCTAACAATTTTATATCTGTTTAACGAGATCAATCCAAGAAGTACAATAAAAATATTATTCAAAAATACTGCCATTGAAGATAAACCAGTAGGTATTCCTAAAGGATGCAAATAAAAAATTCCAAAGTAAATGGGCAAATAGATTAAGCTATCACTTAAGCTTCTACCATAGATAAAAGTTGAAAAATTACTTCCATAAGAAAGAATGCCCATTCTTCCTGTTGCGAAATTAGGCAAATCAACAATTAAAGCAAGAGAAACTAGACTTACCAAAAGAAAAATAAAACCTCTTATTAGAAATAATTTATTAAATATTTTTCTTTTGTTATGGAAGAAATTATTAAATATGTAAAAAGCTATTAAAATTATTATAGGAAGAATTCCAAACTCTGGTCGTAAAAAAAATAATAAAGCAGAAATAATTAATAACCTTAAAGTATATAAAAAATTATTTCTTTGGAGTTTTATTGTATCTGCTACAAAAAATATTATAAGAGCTTGGATCAATGGATCTTTGAGTATGTCTGCAAAAAAAACTAAAGAAAAAGGCCACAGTGAAGTTGCAAACATTAATGAGAAGAAATTAAATTCTAATCCATTATTTTTTAAAACTGTACATAAGTAAAACGTAGCTATAATTGGGAATAAAGACTGAACTATGAAAATTGTTATGAGCCACCCGGAACTCATAATATTACCAAGATATGTCAATAAAATTGTATATCCAAGATCTTCATTTAAATTTAGCTCTTTATTAAAAAAAGCATCTAAGTACAATCTCGCATCACCTATATCAACACCCAGAAAATATTGATTAATAACATTATTGATTTGGAATATAGAAAATATTGTAAAAAAAAATATTAATATAAATGACGGTAAATAAATTTTATTTAAACTACTC
>CEQD01015935.1_pt1 | contig 32144 bp, 29 predicted proteins | sample 530511 | NCBI WGS metagenome assembly CEQD01 (sample SAMEA2620230, study PRJEB7988) | marine metagenome | biome: marine biome (ENVO:00000447); feature: surface water layer (ENVO:00002042); material: "saline water (ENVO:00002010), including plankton (ENVO:xxxxxxxx)" | depth 5 m | reverse complement strand
GGTACGAGCCAATATCTAAAATCAAAGAATAAGAAAATCTCAATTGGCCTAGCTGACCCTTATGGAGCATGTATGTATAATTATTTCAAGAATGGTGAATTAAAAGCAGAGGGAAACTCAATAACTGAAGGTATTGGCCAAGGGCGTATTACAAAGAATGTAGAGGGAAGTATTATTGATTATCCATATCGAATTGAAGATTCTGAGGCCTTAAACATAGTATATGATTTAATAGAAAATGAGGGATTATTCCTAGGTTTGTCCTCAGGTATAAATATTGCGGGAGCAAAAAAGCTAGCAAAAGATATGAGTAAAGACAGTATTATAGTGACCATTTTATGTGATTTAGCTGATAGATATAAGGGTAAAATGTTTAATAAAGAATTCTTAAAAAAAAATAATCTACCTCTTCCTAAATGGTTATAATATGATAGCCGTAATTCGAGACTTTTGTAAAAAATATTTTTGGTTATGGATTATTTACCAAGCTATAAAAGGTTTTATAACTACATCCTTAATTTGGATACCTTTATTATTTGTTTGGCTTTCAAACTAGGAGTTTTAGAATGCTTCAGCAAGCAATAGATTTTAAAAATGAAAGTGACTCGTTATACAAGATCTTGAAAAATATTAAAGATGATACTTTTAGAAAAGAAACACAATTTAAGTCTTGGACAATAAACGATGTACTTTACCATCTTCATGTTTGGAATAATGCAGCTCTTTTATCTTTAAAAAGTGAAAATAAATTTCAAGAATTTTTGCAAGATTTTATATCTGCAGTACAATCTGGTATATCACCAAGAGATTATGAAAAAAAATTATCAGAAAATATAGATGGACAAGAACTCTTATTTTTATGGAAAAAAAATTATGAAATGGTATCGGATGAATTTTCCATATCTGATCCAAAAAAAAGAGTAAAATGGGCTGGTCCAGATATGAGTGTTCGTTCTAGTATTACTGCTCGACTTATGGAAACCTGGGCTCATGGTCAAGAAATTTATGACCAACTTGGTATAAATAGGGTTGAAGATGATAGAATAAAAAATATAGTTGTAATTGGAATGAATACTTTTGGATGGACATTTGCAAATCGAAATTTGGCTGTGCCTGAGAAGATGCCAAGATTATTTTTATTATCACCATCAAAGGTAAAGTGGGAGTGGAATAAGGACAATAAAGAAGACTCAATAACAGGAAATGCATCTGAATTTTGTCAAGTTGTTACACAAGTAAGAAATATAAATGATACATCATTGAAAGTTACTGGAAATATTGCAAAAAAATGGATGTCTATAGCACAATGTTTTGCAGGACCGCCTGAAGATCCTCCAAAAGTAGGAACAAGATATACCAGGAAATAAGAAGTGGAAAAATTAATTGAAATAGCAAAAGAGGTATCAATAGCATTAGCGAAAAGAAAAGAAACAATTTCAGTGATAGAGTCATCGTCTGGGGGATTGATTTCCAGTGCTTTATTGGCTCAGCCAGGTGCATCGGTCTACTATATTGGTGGACAAGTCATTTATACTGCTAAAGCCATCAAGAATATTACAGGACTTAGACTAAGAGATCTTAAAGATAAGAACATTAGATCTAGTAGTGAGCCTTTTGCATTATTACTTGGAGAAAAAGGTATTGAAATTTATGGAACAGATTGGTGTATTACAGAAACTGGGGCTGCGGGACCATCAGGAAATGGTTACGGAGATCCACCAGGATATTCTTGTTTCGCAATATCTGGGCAAAAGTCTATTTCTTCTTTTATAAATACAAATTCTGATAATAGGCTAGAAAATATGATTCACTTTTCTTGTGCAGCCTTAAATCTTTTACTTTCCAATCTTGATTAATTATTTTGGTGCTCTTTTAGACAGTATTCTTTGCAGGGTTCTTCGATGCATTTTTAAACGTCTCGCTGTTTCAGATACATTCTTATTGCATAATTCATAAACTCTTTGTATATGTTCCCACCTTACTCTATTAGCACTCATTGGCTCTTCTGGTGGAGGTGCTTTTTCATCCTTACTAGCAAATAAGGATGCCATGATATCCTCCATATTTGCTGGTTTTGATAGATAATCAACTGCACCTAGTTTTATAGCTGAGACTGCATTGGCAATGTTACCAAAACCAGTAAGAATAAGAGATTTTGATTTAGGATTTAATCTATTTAATTCTGTAATTATTTCCAAGCCATCTCCATCATCTAACCTAAGATCAATAACACCATAATCGAAGGTTTCTTTTTTTAATATTTCAAGACCTTCTTTAACTGATTGTGCTTCAAACACAATTAAACCTCGTCTTGACATAGCTCGAGATAATTGATTTAACCAGACTCTGTCATCGTCAACAATTAATAACTTTTGATCTTTAAATTGTTCTTCCATAATTTATGTCCATCCTTGATTTGGTATTGTAATAGAAACAACAGCACCATTATCAGGTTTATTTTTATTATATATTTTCATTTTTATTCCTAATCTCTCAAACAATGTTTTTGAAATAAAAAAACCAAGCCCAAGTCCATCCTTAAGATTATTATCATTTTGTCTACTAGTAACATATGGATCACCCAATCTGTTCATTATTTCTGAAGAAAAACCAACTCCATCATCTTCAATAAGCAACTGAATATTATCATCAATTTTTGTTATTTTCATCCAAACATTTTCTTTAGCAAACTCTCCTGCATTTTCAATAATATTTGATAAACCCAATAAAAGTTCAGAACGTCTTTGTATTGTAATACTTGCCAAATCTTCATCGTCAGTATCAAATATAATTTCAGTTTTTATTCCTTTTACTTTAATAAGTTCACTCATTTCCTCCAATAATGCATGCAGTTCTATCTTGTTTACAATATCATCATCGATTGAAGATTTCTCTCCGAGTGACCCAAGAATATTTTTACACCTTTGTATTTCTTCAGTTAAGATTTTCAGATCTTCCTTTCCTTGATCGGTTAAATTTTCATTATCTAATAATTCTGTAGCGATCAAATTTATTGATCCCAAAGGAGTTCCAAGTTGATGAGCAGCAGCAGCAGCTAAGCCATCTAAAGACGATAAATTTTGTTCATTTGACAATAATTCTTCTGTAACCTTCAAAGCTCTAGAAACTTCTCTAGATTCATTTGCTAATCTACCAACATATAAAGATAAAAATAATATAGTTACTAACAATGAAAACCAAATTCCAATCGTTATTATAGGCGGGTTAATCAAGTAGGAAAAATCACTTTTAATTAATGGATAATTATATAAGCCAATAATTGAAACAGAAACTATTGTTAAAACAATAAGGATTAATGATGATCTAATGGGAAGGTTATCAATTGATATGGCAATGGGAACAATAAATAACATTACAAATGGATTTGATAATCCGCCAGTAAAAAAGATCAAAAGAGCTAGTTGAATGATATCAGCGCCAATAACAAAAGTTGTTGTTGTTTCACTGAGCCTTTTGTTCCAAGAATATAATAAAAATAAAATAAAATTAGATAAGGCTAATGCTCCAATGGTTAAGTAAACCTCAATATATGGTAGTTTAAAATTCAAGAAATTACTTACAACTAAACAGGTAACAAGCTGACCAATAACTGCTATAGATCTTAATAAAATTATTGTCTTGAGTCTGATTCCAAGTCTCAAATTTGGGGTATATTTACTTAACTCTGCCATAAAATAATCCTTATTTTAAAAGATTTCTAACATCTTGAATAGCATCCTTAGAGTTGGTTACCTTTATAGTCATCATTCCTAATTTTTTTGCTGGTTTCAAATTAATTCCTAAATCATCTAAATAAATACACTGATTGGGTTTAACATCTAAGGCTTTACAAGACATTAAATAAATATCTGGATTAGGTTTTCTTATACCTACCTCTGAGGACTCAATTATATGATCAAATAACGACATTACTTTCAATACATCTTTATCACTATTTTTATTTGATGTTGATTTTACATTATTAGTAATACACCCAAGTTTATAATTTGGTTTTAATTCTCTAAGAAAGTTGACCATATTTACTCTTAATGTCCCTTTCAAAAGATTAATGATTTCTTTACCTTTAATATCAAAGCCTTTCAATTTTGCTTCATTTTGAAACAAAATATCAAATTCATCAATTGTAATACGATTACTCTCAAATTTAGCCCAGGCATTTGTATCAGGATTTTCAGAATTAATAGTTCGTATTATATCTTTAGGTAAATTATTATTATTCTCAAATTTGTTAAAGGCTTCAAAAGGACTTGATGTAATGACACCACCAAAGTCCCATATAATTGCTTTATAATGCATACTGTAATATCCTTAACTTATTTATTAACTATTAACATAGTATATTAAGTGGGGCATTAAATGAAAATGGAAACTATCAAGCCAATAAATCCACTGGTCTTAAATTTTGAAAATAATAAAATTAATATATTTAGCTTAAACAGGCTTAAAAAATTAAATTCTTATAACATAATATTTTTAATAATTTAAATAAGGTGCTAATTATGTCATTGACTAAAAGTGCTAAAAATTATCGGTCATTAAGAGAGATATATAAATTGAAGTATTTTTTGATTCTTTTTTTCTTGTGCTTTACTTATCCTTCATTAGCTGAAACAAAAATAGATTATTATGTAAACTTAGGTGGTATCAAAATTGCTGATGCGCAATTCATAATTAATACAAATGAAGATGATTGGTCTTTAGAGACAAAAGTAGAAGCCGCAGGTATCATTGATGTATTTGTAAAATTCATATCCACAACATCAAGCAAAGGAATAATAATTAATAGTAAAATAATTCCTGATGCTTATGAATTTTCATATTTAACTGGACGCGGTAACTCTCGTAAAGGAGAAATTATTTATGAAAGTGGGTTACCGACAAAATTAATTGCAGAACCTAATTATAGTGAAGATGAAAAGCCATCGTTAGAATTTCTAAAGAAATATGGAGAAATGAGTAGTGATCCTTATAGTGCTTTATTAGTTCATGGTTCATATAGTGACCCCTGTAAATATACAGCAAAAGGTTTTGATGGTCTGAGATCATTCAAGACAATATTTATTCGGCAGGCAAGGGAAGATCAAATAGAAATTGATGATACCACATTTGTAGTTTCAAAGTGCGTTGGTTACTTTGAACCAATAGTGGGTTATAGAGAAAGTGATTTTTTAGATGCAATTTCGAATCCTGGATCAGTAAGATATTGGTTTAAATTTATTGAGTCGTTAAATTTATGGGTGCCACTTAAAGTAATTATCGATACACCTCTTGGTGGATTTGTTCTTAAGGCAAAAAGTGTTAGTGATTAATTTGTTATGACAATGATACCAGAAATATCACTTAAAAACTCAAAAAAAAATAAGACGACAATAAGTAAAGAAATTTATAATGCTTGTATAAATGTTGGCTTTTTTTCTATCATTGATCATGGACTCAATATAAATTTAGTAAAAAAAGTACTTAAATTATCGAGTGATTTTTTTGATCAGCCAGACAAGATAAAAAAGAAATATCATCTAAAAAATGGCTATGGGCAACGCGGATATACACCCTTAGGTATTGAAACAGCAAAAAAATTTAAAATTCCTGACAGAAAGGAGTTTTGGCATCATGGAAGATCAACATGGGATTCAAAATATAAAAATAACATGCCAAGCAATTTAATTATTAATGAGGTGAAAACAATTAATCAGGAATTAATAAATTTATTTAATGAATTTGAGAAAATTGGTTCTGAAATATTGTCATATATAGCTATTACATTGGATTTAAAAGACGATTGGTTTGATGACAAAATAAATCAAGGAAATTCGATTTTGAGACTAATTCATTATCCAAAGACAGAAAAAAGATCCACAGGGTTAAGAGCTGAAGCGCATGAAGATATTAACCTAATAACACTATTGATAGGAACAAATCAGGCTGGACTTGAAGTTTTAGATCACAAAAAGAATTGGATACCAATCGATGTTGGATATGATAAGATAGTTTGTAATGTAGGTGACATGCTGCAAAGACTTACCAATAACCGTTTTAAGTCAACAACTCATAGAGTAAGAAACCCAAAAAAAATTGAAGAGAATAAATCAAGATACTCAATACCTTATTTCCTTCATTTTAATCCTGATTTTATAATTAAAACTCTTCCAAATTGTACAAGTAAAAAAGAACCAAACCTATATCCTCATCCAATAACAGCAAATGAATTTCTTATAAGTAGGCTAAAAGAAATTAACTTAAGATAAATGAAAGACTAAATAAGTGAGAGAATTTCTTCTAACTTTCTTTTACTTTTTCCAAAAACTCTTACCTGTTTTACGGCGTCTAAATTTGATAGATCACTTCCAACAATAACAACGGCTATCATACCCATACTCTTATGAGGTGTACATTGATAAAAGTAAACTCCTGGTTGCTCGAAAGTATAAGTAAATTCTTGATTAATCCTACTTTTCTTAGGAAGTTCAACGGTGTCTGGACCGATTATGAATTCAACATTGTGACCCTTATCTTTTGGTTTCCATGTTACTGTATCACCGGGCTCAACCTTGAGAACATCTTGAGAATAAACCATACTTTGTCCATCTTGCCTTACATTGAGCATATCAATAGAGAAGGTACTAGCAAAAACTGGTGTGCTAAAAAAAATTGTTATAATAAATAAAGTTCTAAGCATGTTATTTTCCTTAATAAATAAATAGGGCATTTGGTTATAAGAGAGAAAAAGATAATTATAAATGCGACAATTTATCCAAAAAACGGCGGTAGTAACCGCCGTTAATTATCAGTTTGGATATACTAATCAAAACTCTTTATTTATAGTTATACCCCACATACTTGGAACAACTGGATAACCGGCATAAGACCCTGGTGATCCTGGAACATTAAAGCCAGTATAAATATATTCATCGTCATTAATGTTTCTGCCCCAAACCATTAGACCAAAACCTGAAGGCTCATGTTTGACTCCTACACTTGCATTAAAGGTACCTACTTCTCTTAATGCATTTGGAACTTCAATAGGTACAGCATCTGTTGCTTGGAATTCATCCTCATAAACATATTCACCTGTTACATAGCCTGAAATGTTAGGATTTATATCAAATGAATATGTTGCTGAGACAGTAATGGCTATCTCAGGAACGCCTGAAGGAGTTCTTCCAGTGAAGTCTTTTACCCTTGCAGGACCGCCATTTACAATAGGGCAATCGTCAGATGCGGGTGGAACAAATGTTCTATCGCATGGTCCATTTTTATGATCCTCATAATTAGCATCGATATAACTACCGGCAAAAGTAACCACTAAATCCTCTGATAAGAAAAATAATGAGTCAATTTCAATACCTCTGTGGAGTTGCTCACCGATATTAACTAAATTAAATCCTGTTCCTATAAATAGATTAGATTGATAGCCCTCAACTGACATGTTGAATAATGAGAGATTTATATAACCATTTGAAAATGATTTTTTTAGTCCAAATTCAAAACTTTCAGCCTCTTCTGGATCGGCAAAATAGATTCTTGGATCCATTGGAAGACCTGCATAAACAGTCGCATTTGAACTTAAATTTGCTGAGATCGCCTTGAAACCAGTTGAATGACTTAAGTACAGAGAGAGTGTATCATCTACTTCATGTATTAGTTTTACTGAATGTGTTACATCATCAGAATTCCACTTTCCATCTTCGATTGCACTCGGATAATTATAGAAAGGCGGAAAAAACTGAAAACCTGCGAGAGCAGCAGTTGCTGGATTCAAAATGAATGGTATTTCTGCGAAGGCATCATCGATTATAACATTAGAAATAATCTCTTTCTTATCTTCAGAATAACTTAAACCAAAGGAAATAGAAGTTTTATCTGTAATATCATAGTCAAGTTGAGCGAAAATACTGAAAGCCTCATTATCCATATCAAAAAATTCATTCTGCAATCCACCATTTGTTTTGTACCAAGTACTTCTTGTATTAGCTGCTATTCCAGGAATTGTTGCGCCAATAGCTCCGTCTAAAAGTGCGTTTCCAGTGCTACCACCAGCGAGCACAGTACCAATTTGCAATGGTGTTAAAGGAGGAAAAGAGACAGGAGCACCAAGAAGAGAACTTTGAACTGAGGCAGGTAAACTTGATATTTGGGATAAAGCAGTAACAGCCACTTGCCCAGCTATACCATTTAAACTCGTTCCAACTGGTGCTAAAATTAAATCAACAAATGGACCTATTAATTCTTTGTAAAAAACATTCCTATCATGTTTGACAGTTTCGTCTTGATAAAATGCACCTATCATCCACTGTAATGGTCCATCATTATTAGATGTAAGCCTAAATTCTTGAGTAAAAGTTTCATATTCATCAAAAATACCATTTGTTAATAGTGGCAAAGCACTAAAATCAACATCACCATTAACAGATTGCTCATTTTCTCTATAAGCTGAAATTGACTTCAATTCTGCGAAACCAAGATCATAGTCAACATGAACAGAAATACCTTGGTTCTCAATTGTACCTGCTGGGTCAAAATTCAAATATGTTTTATAACCATAAGTATCAGGAGGATTTATTATTGTAGTTAAACCTGGAGCTAATAAAGCATCGGCTGCGACAGTTACTGCACCATTAAGAAGGGCAGCTGTTGTACAACAAACTTCGTCGGCTTCATCTTTATCAATAATAATCCTAAGGGTTAGATTATCAGATAATTCTGATAAAAGTTGGGCTCTAATAGCATATCGATCTCTATCATTGATTTCAGTTCCTAAAGCAAGATTTTTAGTATAGCCGTCTCTTGTATGAGATGTTGCTGATACTCTTATTGAGGTGTTTTCTGAAATTGGTCCAGTTATTGTACCACTTATTTTTTGTAGATTATACTCACCAGCTGTAACTTGAACTTTACCACCAAATTCGTTTTCAGGTAGAGCAGTAGTAATACTTATGACACCAGCAATAGCATTTTTACCAAAAAGTGTAGACTGAGGGCCTTTTATAACTTCAACTCTTTCAACGCTGATTAAATCATTAATAGCAGCTTGGTTTCTAGAAATCATTACACCATCAATTGAAATAGCAACAGATGGCTCAACTCCAGGGTTATTTGAACCATTACCAAAACCTCTTATTTGAAAAGTATTTTGGGCTGCAAACTGTAACTGATTAATTTGTAACGATGGAACTGAACTCTGAAGATCTAAAATATCGCTTACAGCGAGTCTTTCAATATCCTCAACTTGAATAACAGATACTGATACAGGGGTATCTTGTAATGTTGTGTCTTTTTTGGTGGATGTTACTACGATTTCTTCAATAACATTTGATAGGTCTACTTGTGCTTGTAATCCATTCATAAAAAAGACTAGTGTAAAAATTAAAGATAATTTAAGACAGTTTCTCATTAATAAACTCCTCCGAAAACGCAATTTGACATTTTTGTTATTATTAATTGGTTTTTGTTAAAAAAAACAACCTAAAAACCTGTATAAAGCTTTAATTATTATAATCAATAATTATATTTTGATATACTATTTATAATATGAATATATTTAATTTATAGTTTGAATAATGAAGTTTATTCCAATAAAATATAGGCTAGTTTAACTAACAATCAAAATAATTTAAGAAAAACAGATTGTTAATGTGGGGAGGGAACTTATGCATTTGCAAAAAAAATTATCAATTTTATTAATTGGCTTTTTCATTCTAACTAACGCTAATTTAGTTAACGCACAAACAAATACCGCTTCAGGTATCGAAGAAATACTTGTAACAGCTCAAAGAGCTCAAGAAAATATTCAAGATGTTCCAATTGCGGTATCAGCTTTTTCAAGTGACAGTTTAGAACTTCAACAAATTGATACTTTTGGAGATTTACAATTTAATGCTCCAAATATCACATTTACTCGAGGAAATTTCACTGGATCAAGTATGGCAATAAGGGGCGTATCCTCTGCTGCTGTAGCTGCTTCTGGTGACGGAGCTGTTGGTTATCATTTAGATGGAGTTCCTCTACCCACTAGGGTTTTTGAGACAGAGTATTATGATGTTGAAAGTGTTGAAATACTGAGAGGACCGCAAGGAACACTTTTTGGCGCAAACTCTTCTGCAGGTACTATTAATTTAATTTTTGGAAAACCTACTAGTGAATTTGAAGGAAGTGCGGATATAGAGATAGGTGACTATAATCATCAAAAAATTACTGCAATGGTAAACATGCCATTAACTAGTAATCTTAGGCTAAGAGCTTCTGGTATGGCTCTTCAACGCGATGGGTTTTCAAATAATATGTTTCCAGGAAAAGAAGGTGAGGATATTGATGGAAGAGATATAACCTCATGGCGATTCGTTTTAGAAGCAGATTTAAGTGAAAATACTACTGCTCGTTTAACCTATATGGATTTTGAGGAAGACGATAATAGAGCAAGAGCTGGAAGGCAAATGTGTAAACCAACGGAAGTTCCGTCCTATGGTTGCTATCCTAATCAATTTGGATATGGACAACCTACCGGCGGTTCAACTCTAGGTGGTTTATTTGCAGCAATTGGTGGTTTAGGTAGTTTCAGTCCATTAGATGGAGGAGCAAACAAAAATCCTTTAACAAGTGCAAGAGAGACATATCAAGCTATGGATCCTGTTTATAAAGCAAGTGAAAAACTATATCTTCTAGCAATTGAAACTAGGGCGATAGAAAATTTTAATATAAAAGCTAATTTTGCATATCATGACACATTAATTTTTACTCAACAGGATTACAATAATACAGATGGGAAGACTAAATTCCTAAAAACAAACCCTGCTTTCCCTCAAGGAATTGTGCCTATTTCGGGTTATACAGATGACGCTAGTGGTATTTTTAGTGGTGCCGTACAAGGTTATTATGATTTCAATTTTTCATATGATACTTCAAGAGGATCAACGGAGACAAAATATGGAGACATAGTGATTTCATCTGACTTTGAAGGATCAGTAAATTTTACTGCGGGTGTAAACTTTATTGAAGCAGAAACATACAATAATTACGATGTTTATTTTGCCTCAGCTGATGCAGCGGCGTTATCACCAATGCTATCAGTCTTTAGACTTTATCCGACGCATTATAGAAATTTAACAAGTCCATATGAATTGGAGAGAAAAGGTGCTTTTGGTCAAATTTATTTTGATTTAAGTGAAGATACTAAAATCACTCTTGGCGCAAGGTGGACAGAGTCTGAAAAATCTATCCAAGATGTACAAATGCTTCTAAATTCAGCAATTCTTGCTGGAGGAACGGCAGTTGGTGATCCTGTTACAGCTGCAGTTCAGACCTCTGATCCTAACTTAATGCTTGTTTTAGGTGGGTTAGCTCCTCCTTCACTTGCTCCAATTCCAACTCCAGGCCAAGCTCGAAGTCTTGTTGGAGCACCATCAAGTTTTACTGAGGATGAAATCACTTATAAAGCTTCAATTGATCATAATTTAAATCTAGCAGGTACTGATTCAACATTAGTTTATGCAAGTTTTTCACGAGGCTATAGACCTGGTGCCTTTAATCCACCTGTTGATCCTATTCTTTTTGCTGGAGTAGCTCCTCAAACTGAGCCAGAATTCATAGATGCAATTGAAGTTGGGATGAAAAATGTACTTTTTGATAATACTATGATCGCAAATTTAACAGCTTTTTATTATGACTATCAAGGCTTACAAGTTTCAAAAATTATTGCTCGTACATCAGTTAATGAAAATATAGATGCAGAAATGCAAGGTCTGGAAGCTGAGTTCTTTTGGTCACCCTCTAAAGTACCTGGCTTAAGGCTGGATGCACAATTCTCTTTACTTGAAACTGAAGTTGCTGGTGGGACAACTTCGCTAAATCCTCATGATTTGACCTCACGTAATTTAGGAAATACTGAAGGCTGGGTTATTAAAGATGTATCTAATGGTTCAACTTGTGGATTTAAAAAGTCACAACTTCAAGCAGGATTGGCTGGTGGAATACTTAATCCTGCAGCAGATTTACTAGCTTTACCAAAAACACTCTCAGTTGATGGTGTTACCTCTGCTGATCCGACAGGGACTGTTGACCCAGTTGCCCAGATTTTTGGTATGGGAGCATTACCAACTTTAGGAAGATGTGCCGATATATCAAATAAATTATCAGCAGCTGGCCTTGGAAGTTTTTATGAAGTTCCATATGATTTATCAGGCAAAGAACTTACAAATGCACCTGCTGCAACAGCTCATATTGGAATAGAATATACAGCAAATTTATCTCAGGCTGATCTTCAAGTAGTTTCAAGACTTGACTATTACTGGCAAGATAAAATGTATACTCGCCTTTATAATACTCCAAGAGATGTGATTGATGCATGGGATGTATTAAATGCACAGGTTATTTTCCAATCTACAGTAAACCCCTGGTATTTAAAGATTTGGGGTAAAAATCTAATGGATGATGATAACCAAACCGGTGCTTATTTCACTGATCCATCATCAGGTCAATTTAGGAATGACTTTTTTATGGATCCTAGAATGATTGGTATTACTTTTGGTGCTAGTTTCTAATTAAAAAAAATGGCATGATAAAAAAAGGCATGATTATCATGCCTTTTTTTTATGGCTTCTGAGTTATAGAAAGAAAAACAGTTTCTAAAGAGGCACCAGTTACATCGAAATCATAAGGCACTATTCCTGCTTGTTCAACTTTAGCAAGTATTTCTCTTGAATTAATAATTTTAGGATTGAAATTGATCATTACATCTTTATTTTCATTTATTATTGCACCAAGATTAGACAAAATAGGGTGATTTAAATCAGGAATTTCTCTAACTTTTAAGGATATTGTTTTGGAGTCGGCATCCTCTAATAGATCTTTCTTAGATGAGGATTTTACAATTTTACCTTTATCAAGAATTGCAATCTTGTCACAGAGCTCTTCTGCTTCTTCAAGATAATGTGTGGTAAGTATAATTGTTGTTCCATTCTCGTTTAATTTTCTAACATAATTCCAGAGTTGCACTCTCAATTCAATGTCAACGCCCGCAGTAGGTTCATCTAGAATTAGTATTGGTGGCCTATGAACCATGGCTTTAGCTACGAGGAGTCTCCTTCGCATTCCACCTGAAAGTGTTCTTGAATATGCCTCAGCCTTATCTTCTAAATCGAGCATACGAAGAATATAATCTATATTCCTATCCTTTGGTCTCACTCCATATAAACCAGCTTGCTGTTCGAGGGATTCTCTAGGAGTAAAAAATGGGTCAATGGTTAATTCCTGAGGAACAACACCTAATGATGAACGAGCAGCTTTGGGATTTTTATCTAAATCATTGCCCCAAACACAAGCATTTCCTGATGTTTTAATTGTGAGTCCTGCTAATATATTTATAAAAGTTGATTTACCTGCTCCATTTGGTCCAAGTAATCCAAATATTGACCCTCTTGGTATTGATAAAGTAATATCATCAAGAGCGTAAAAAAATCCTTTTCCACTCGGGTTTTTGAACTTTTTGGAAAGATTTTGAATGCTTATAGCATGATCTGGTAAATTATTTATCGACATTTCTTAATTAAATATAAAATATAATACCTTTTACCACATTAAAGATAATGTCATAATAGATTTTAAAGATTAGTATGGACAAAACAAAAAAACATATTTGTTTAGTTGATGGATCAACATATATTTTTAGAGCGTACCACGCACTACCTCCTTTAACTAGAAAATCAGACGGCTTCCCTGTAGGAGCAATAGCAGGTTTTTGTAATATGCTTGATAAATTAGTTAAAGAGGAAAAGGAAAAAAAAGGTATTACAAATTTACTAGTTGTTTTTGATGCCTCAGGTAAAACATTCAGAAATGATATTTATCCTAATTACAAAGCAAATCGCTCTGAAGCCCCTGAGGATCTGATACCTCAATTTCCTGTTATAAGAAAAGCAACTGAGGCATTCAATATACCATATGTTGAGCTCATGGGTTATGAGGCTGATGATTTAATAGCAAGTTATTCAAGAGCTGCTCAAAAAGAAAATATGAAAGTAACAATTGTTTCCTCTGATAAAGACCTAATGCAGTTAGTTTCAGATAACGTTTCAATGCTTGATACCATGAAAAATAAAATAGTCCAAAAGGAAGAAGTATATGAAAAATTCGGGGTTTACCCTGAAAAGGTAATTGATGTGCAATCATTAGCTGGTGACTCAGTTGATAATATACCAGGAGTTCCTGGTATCGGAATTAAAACAGCTGCACTGCTTATAAATGAGTATGGTAACCTTGATGGGTTATTTAAAAATTCTGAAAAAATAAAACAAAAAAAAAGAAGGGAAAATATAATTGAATTTGAAGAACAAGCGTATTTGAGTAAAAAATTAGTTACTTTGAGAGATGATGTACCACTTCCTATCCCAATACAAGAAACTACCCTTAAAGATATTGATGCAAATAAACTTATAAGTTTTCTCAAAGAAATGGAATTTAGAACACTTACAGATAAGAAATCAAAAGAATTAAGCATTGACTCTGATACAATTGAGGCTTCAAATCAAGTTGAAGTTTTTGAAAAAAAAGAAACTAACAAAACAGAAATCAATGAAGAAATCAGTTCAAAATTTGATCTAAATAAATATCAAATAATCGAAACAAAAAGTGAATTACAAGAGTGGCAAATTAAGGCAGAAAATATTGGTTATGTATCTTTCGATACCGAAACAAATTCTCTAGATGCAATGAACGCTGATATGATTGGTTTTTCTTTATGTACATCTGAAAATGATGCCTGCTATGTCCCATTACTTCACACTAATGAAGGAGAAAGGCAATTAAAATTTGATCAAGCAATTGAAATTTTAAGACAAATTTTAGAAGACGAAGGTATAAAGAAAATTCTTCACAACATGAAATATGATGCTTTAGTGATCGATAAATACAATATTAAAATTAAAAATTTTGATGATACAATGTTAATGTCATACTCACTAGGTTCAGGTGGTGTAAGGCATAAGCTTGATACACTAATTAAATACTATTTCAATCATGATGCTATATCCTTTAAAGAACTAATAGGAAGCGGAAAGGATAAGAAAACATTTCAAGAATTAAGCATTGAAGAGGCTGGCAAGTATGCGGCAGAAGATGCTGATATGACATTAAGATTGTGGAAAAAAATAAAATCGTCTATTTCTATAAATAAACAAGTAAAAATATATGAAATTATAGAAAAACCATTAATAAAAGTTTTGATACAAATGGAAAAAAATGGAATATCTATTGATATAGATAGATTAAGTAAATTATCAAAAACTTTTGAAAGTAAATTACTTGAATTAGAAAAGTCATGTTTTAGTTTAATTGGCGAAGAGGTTAATCTTGGTTCTCCTAAACAAGTCGGAGAAATCCTATTCGAAAAACTTAACTTGCCAGGTGGCAAAAGAACTTCCACGGGCTCATGGTCAACAAATGCTTCTACATTGGAAGACCTAGCAAATCAAGGCCATGAATTTCCAAAACTTTTGCTCGATTGGCGTGCTTTATCAAAGCTTAAAACTACTTATACAGATACTTTACCAACCTACCTAAATGATAGCACAAAAAGGATTCATTCTAGTTTCGCAATGGCAACAACTTCAACAGGAAGATTAGCATCGTCAGATCCTAATCTACAAAATATTCCTATAAGAAGTGAGGATGGTAGAATGATTAGGAAAGCATTTATTCCAAATGATGGTAATGTTCTAATTAGTTCCGATTATAGTCAAATTGAATTACGGTTGATAGCTCATATTGCTAATGAAGAAAACCTTATAAAAGCTTTCCATGAGAAAATTGATATTCATGCAGCAACCGCCTCAGAAGTATTTAATGTCAATATAAATGAAATGACACCAGAAATTAGAAGAAATGCAAAAGCTATTAATTTTGGAATAATTTATGGAATATCTGCATTTGGTCTTGCAAAACAACTAAACATAAGTCGAACAGAATCTTCAGAGTTTATTAAAGCATATTTTAACAAGTATCCATCAATCAAAGATTACATGGATGAAACTAAGAAATTTGCCAGTGAAAACGGTTTTGTTAAAACTCTAATGGGAAGGAAGTGTCTGGTAGAAGATATCAATAGTAAAAATGCAGCAACAAGATCATTTATGGAAAGAGCTGCGATTAATGCACCCATTCAAGGATCTGCAGCTGATATAATTAAAAGAGCAATGATTGTTTTATCAAAAAATAATAAGCTAATTGAACTTGAAACAAAAATGCTATTGCAAGTACATGATGAATTGATATTTGAAACAAAAAAAGAAAACAGCTCAAAGGCCATGAAAATTATCAAAGAAGAAATGGAAAACGCTCATAATCCAATTTTAAGAATAAAAGTTCCTTTAATAGCAGATACTAGTTTTGGTAAAAATTGGGATGAGGCTCACTAATTGCTACTCTGCAGCTTGTAAATTAGGTGCTGCTTCTAATATATCGATATCTACATATGGTTTAAAGGCATCAAAATTATCAGAAAACATTTTTACTAATTTTTGAGCTTGTAAATCATATGCATCTTTATCATCCCAAGTATCTCTTGGATTAAGGATATCAGTTTCAACACCATCAACAAATTTTGGCACTTCAAAACCAAAATTATCATCTACACGCATGTCAGCATTTAGCAGTGAACCAGTTAAAGCTGAAGATAAAAGTTTTCTTGTTATATCAATTGGCATTCTGTTGCCTTTACCATGTGAACCACCAGTCCAGCCTGTATTAACTAGCCAGCATTTTACACTATGTTCTGCAATAAGTTTTTGAAGAAGTTTACCGTATACTGAGGGATGTCTTGGCATAAAAGGTGCGCCAAAGCATGCAGAAAAAGTTGCCTCAGGTTCATTAACTCCTTTTTCAGTACCAGCAACTTTAGCTGTGTATCCTGATAAAAAATGATACATCGTCTGTGAGGGAGATAATTTGGCAATAGGTGGAAGTACACCAAAAGCATCACAAGTTAATAAAATTATATTCTTTGGCATACCTGTCCTACCGCTTTCACTTGCATTTGGTATAAATGATAAAGGATAAGCACCCCTCGTATTTTCTGCCAAAGAATTATCATCAAGATCAATTTCTCCTGAAGATTTATCTATAACAACATTTTCTAAAATTGTTCCTCTTAGCTTTGTTGTTTTATATATTTCAGGTTCAGCTTTTTCAGAGAGTCTTATCATCTTAGCATAGCAACCACCTTCAAAATTAAAAACTCCATTAGATGACCAACCATGTTCATCATCGCCAATTAATATCCTATCAGGGTCGGCCGACAAAGTAGTTTTACCTGTTCCTGATAATCCAAAAAATATAGCCGGATCGTCTTCCGAACCGACATTAACAGAACAATGCATGGGCATAACATTTTTAGGAGGGAGCAAATAATTCAACATAGAGAATACAGACTTCTTTATTTCACCTGCATAAGATGTACCTACAATTATAACAAGCTTTTTTTCAAAGTTAACAGCGATCAAAGTTTCAGATGAACAACCATGCCGACTTGGATCTGCTTTAAAACTAGGAATATCAATTATGACAAATTCTGGTCTAAAATCTAGCTTTTCTTCCTCTTTTACTTCAATAAGAAGATTTTGTATAAACAATGAATGCCATGCATATTCTGTATAAACTCTCGTACTCAATCTAAAATCTAAATCTGCACCACCAAATAAATCTTGAACATATAATTCTTTTTGCTCACAAAAACTAAGAACATCTCTATGAAGATTATCAAAATTTTCTTCTGTAATTGACTTGTTGTTATCCCACCATATTGAGTCTTTATTAATGTTATTTTTTACAATAAATTTATCATTTGCAGAACGACCAGTATGTATGCCAGTTTCGACTACTAATGCCTGGTCACTCGATAAGACACCTTGACCACTAGATAAAGTGATATCATAAATGGTATCTCTATCAAGATTCCAATTTATTTTTTTAAGATTTTTAAAGCCATGATCTTCACTTCCGACTTTAGAAAAATTTTCTCCAATATTTTCCAATTTAATGCCCACTAAAATATTTAATATTTATACCAGAAACTTATAAACATATAAATAAGGTATTATATACTTTTTAAAAAAAATAAATTAATTTATTCATTAAATGGTTAAAATTTGTTTAATAGATGATGATCAAAATATTTTAGCTTCATTGAGCCTTGCTTTAAAAGCAGAAAATTTTGAAGTTGAAACATATTCTGACGGACTATCGGGTTTAGAGGCTCTCAACTCTGTTAGCTTTGATATAGCAATTCTAGATATAAAAATGCCAAGATTAGATGGCCTTGAAGTTCTGCAAAGACTCCGAAATTCTTCAGACATTCCAGTTATTTTCCTAACATCAAAAGATGATGAAATAGATCAATTATTAGGCCTAAAAATGGGTGCTGATGATTATATAACAAAACCCTTTTCTCAAAAGTTATTAATTGAAAGAGTGAAAGTGATATTAAAGAGAACCACCTCATCATCTGAAGAAAATCAAGTTGCAAGTGACTCACTTTTAGAAAGAGGAGAATTATTATTGAATATGGACAGACATGAGTGTCAATGGAAAAAAGAAAGAATAAAATTAACTGTCACCGAATTTTTAATTCTAGAATGTCTTGTTCATCGACCAGGTTATGTAAAAAATAGAGATCAGCTGATGTCAGCAGCTTATAGTGATGATTTATATGTTGATGATAGAACAATAGATAGCCATATCAAAAGAATCAGAAGAAAATTTAAATTAATTGATAATGAATTTAGTTCTATAGAAACATTATATGGAGTTGGCTACAGATTTAACCAATAAAAGAATGCTAAATTTATTAAAACCAAGATCTTTAGGTGCTAGAATTTTAGCAATAAATTTTATTGGTTTATTGTTATTAGCTTTAGGATTTATTTATGTTGATAAATCAGAAGATAATTTAATTAAAGCTAGAATCGAAGCTTTGCTTGTACAAGCAAATCTTTTTGCCTTTTCGTTTGATTTAGATCCAAGTATCAGAGAAAATTTTAGAGAAAATTTAAATAAATTTATTCTGAAAAGACAAGATGTTGATAAATTCATAACTACTAGAACTAGAATATTTGATAAAAATCAAACAATCATTTTTGATACTAGTGATTTTGATAACCGGAGACAAAATGATAATAATAAAGCTTATTTTGATAAAGTTTTTGAAGTCATAGAGAATTATTTTGGAAGAAATGCTCAAGTATTACCCAGTGAAGGTTTCTCATCATTTGATATTGATCAAGCTCTGAATGGTAATACTGTTGCGAAAGAATACAAATTAAGTAATGGAGGAATTATTGTTCATGTTACAGTTCCAGTATATAACAACAATGAAATAGTTAATGCTTTACTACTTACAACCGAAGAAGGGGATATTGGTTTAATTCTTCAAGAGGGAAGGCGGGGGTTTATTAGGGTATTTATAATCACAATTTTTGTTACATTATTTCTATCCGCTTCATTATCAACTACGATAGCTCGCCCTTTAACAAGATTGTCCAAAGCTGCTGAAAGAGTTACTGATGCAGGTATTGGTGATACGCCAATAATGGATAATAGAAGAGATGAGATTGGTACTCTATCTAGATCAATCAGAAGAATGACTGTCGCTCTTCAGGATAGAGTAAGTGCTGTAGAGGCATTTACAGCTGATGTAGCTCACGAAGTTAAAAACCCTCTTACTTCACTCCAAAGCGCAATAGAAACATTAAATACATCAGAAAATGAAGATGAAAAAAAAGCTCTTATCTTAATTGCTTTTAAAGACTTGAAAAGGCTCGATAGATTAATATCGGATATTTCATCAAGCTCAAGACTTGAGGTAGAGTTAGCTAAGGGTGAATTCATTAAAATTGATGTAAGGGATATTTTAAAATCTGTGATTGAAGTAACAGAATCCACAATTATTAAAAAGTACGATGTCAACATTGAGCGTGAAATTACTAAAGAAAATATAATTATAAATGGCATAGGTGATAAAATTGCTCAAGTTTTTCATAACCTAATTGATAACGCTTTATCTTTCTCAGAAAAAGGCGATACAATTAACATTCATCTATGGAAAGCTAAAAATGCTGCAATTATAGAAATAAAAGATAATGGCCCAGGAATTCCAAAAGAAAGTTTAATTAAAGTCTTTGATAGATTTTATACATATAGACCAAATGATAAAAGCTTTGGTAATAATTCAGGTTTGGGCTTATCAATCTGCAAACAAATAATTAACACACATGGTGGATCTATTATAGCTGGAAATAGAGAAAATGGAGGAGCTATATTTACAGTTACCTTACCTTTGGTTAATAAATAAAAGATGAGGTAAATAATTTGATTGGATTAATAATTATATCACATGGTAATTTAGCAACAGAGCTTAAGAATTCTCTCGAAAATGTAATTGGCCCACAAAAAAATCTGGAAACAGTATGTATTGGCTATGAAGATGATGTAGATAAAAGAAAAGAAGAGGTTGTAGAATTAATAACTAAAGTTGATGATGGGCAAGGTGTTATACTGCTTACAGAAATGTTTGGTAATACACCTTCAAATCTATTAATTTCATTAGTTGATAACAGTAAAGTCGAAATGATTGGGGGTATTAACTTGCCTTTATTGATAAAAATTGGATCATTAAGAGATAGTTCTGATGTCAAAGGTGTTATTAAAGCTTCAGTTGAAGCTGGTCATAAATATATTGGAGTAGCAAGTGAGATTTTATCACAACAAGATAATTAAAATTAACTTGTTATAATTAAGGAGGTTAATAGTGGAGTTTGAAGATTATAAAGTGTCTGATATAGGGCTCTCTGATTGGGGACGCAAAGAAATCAAAATTGCAGAAACTGAAATGCCAGGTTTAATGATACTAAGAAAAGAGCTTAGTGCTAAAAAACCTCTTAAAGGGGCAAATATTGTTGGTTGTCTCCATATGACAATACAAACAGCCGTTCTTATTGAAACATTAATTGAGTTAGGTGCGACCGTTAGGTGGTCCTCATGTAATATTTTTTCTACACAAGATCATGCTGCTGCTGCCATAGCTAAAGAAAATATTCCTGTTTTTGCATGGAAAGGTGAAACTGAGGAAGAATATGATTGGTGTATTAAACAAACTATTGAAGGATCACCTGATTGGAAACCAAATATGATCTTAGATGATGGTGGAGATTTAACAAAAATAATTCATGAACAATACCCTAAATTGTTAAGTAATATTCGTGGATTATCTGAAGAAACTACTACAGGAGTTCTTAGACTTTATGAAATGGAAAAGGATAACACTCTTGCAGTTCCAGCAATCAATGTAAATGACTCTGTAACAAAATCAAAATTTGATAATTTCTATGGCTGTAGAGAAAGTCTTGTCGATGGTTTAAAAAGAGCAACTGATGTTATGCTTGCAGGTAAATTAGCAGTTGTTTGTGGTTTCGGTGATGTTGGTAAAGGATCAGCAGAGTCACTTCGGTCACAGGGTGCGCGTGTCATTGTTACAGAAATTGACCCTATATGTGCTTTACAGGCTTCAATGGAAGGCTATGAAGTATCAACTGTTGAAGATGTTGCAAAAACCGCAGATATATTTGTAACAGCAACCGGTAACAAAGATGTTATTACTATAGAACATATGAGAGATATGAAGGATAGAGCAATAGTTGCTAACATAGGTCATTTTGACAGTGAAATTCAAGTTTCTGAACTTCAAAATTATAAGTGGGAAAATATTAAACCACAAGTAGATGAAGTTGAATTCCCGGATGGAAAAAAAATTATTTTACTTGCTGAAGGTCGATTAGTTAACTTGGGATGTGCTACTGGTCACCCAAGCTTTGTAATGAGTGCCTCATTCTCAAACCAAGTACTAGCGCAAATAGAAATTTGGAAGAATCATCAAAACTATGAAAATAAAGTATATGTACTTCCTAAACATTTAGATGAAAAAGTAGCTTATATTCATCTAGAAAAGTTAGGAGTAAAACTTACTCAATTAAGTGATAGTCAGGCTGATTATTTAAGCTTAAATAAGGAAGGGCCTTTCAAACCAGATCATTATCGGTATTAAATAATTAATGCTGAGAAGGAGGCATTCTTACTTTTAAACCTTCAAACTCTTCAGTAACTGATATTTGGCAGCTCAGCCTTGAATTATCCTCTTTATATTCGTGAAAATCAAGCATGCTTTCTTCTTCATCACTCATAGGAGTAATCTTTTCTTTCCAGTCAGCATCAACAAAAACCATGCATGTTGCACACGCACAACCACCACCACAATCAGCATCAATACCAGGTATCGAATTTGATACCGCACCCTCCATGATAGAGGTACCTATATCGACATCAACTGAATGCTCTGTATCATCATGCTCAATATAAATAATTTTTACCATTACTGTCTCCTGTAATTCTGTGATTCAAAAAAAGTCATAAAGTAACTTATGTTAACTTGTCTAATTCTTTAATTGGAATAGATTCATCAGAAAGTCTATCTTTTTCTACAGAAATTTTTTCAAAAATTAGTTTTCTTGACATCATGTGTTCTGAGGGACGATTAACACAATCTGAAGCTATTATTTTGTTATTTTTTAAATAAAAAACTGCAAAGGAGGACTTATTTTTATCCCCTCTAACCACAATTTCATCATAGCCATCAATTAGGCCAACAATTTGAAGTTTTGCTTCATATTGATCAGACCAAAACCATGGTACTTGATTATAAGCTATTTTTTCACCAACAATATAAGATGCTATTGTTTTTCCCTGCTCAATTGCATTGTGAACAGACTCGAGTCTAATATTTTTTTTATAGAATAGGTTTGGATGATTGGTACAATCTCCAGCAGAAAATATTGAGTCATCAGAAGTTTTACAAAATTGATCAACCAAAATACCATTTTTAACTTTTATGCCTGCTTCAGACGCGATTGAGTCATTTGGTAAAACACCAATACCAACTATAACAAAGTCCGAGGATATTTTTCCATTTGATGTAAAAACTTCTATGTTTTCATTATTTTCAGAAAGTCCTTCGACTGATGTACTTGTTATCACCTCAACCCCGGCATCTTGATGAAGTTTCATATAAAAGTCTGATATAATATTGCTTGTAACGCGCTCTAGAATCCTAGAAGCCATTTCAACTATTGTCACTTTAAGTCCTAGTTTATTAAGAATAGCCGCGACTTCAAGCCCGATATAACCGCCACCGATAATTGTAACTTTTTTTGAGTCCTTTAGTTTTTCCCTAATATTCAAAACATCATCTATGGACCGAAGGTAAAAAACTCTATTCTCAATATTATTAGTTAAATCAATTTTTCTTGGTTTAGTCCCTGTTGCTAAAACAAGATTGTCATAATTTTCTTTTTTATTATTCGCAAGATAAATCTCTTTTCTTTTAGGATCAATTTCTTGGACATAAGATCTTAAGCTTATCGAAATTTGATTTTCATCATAAAATTTATCTGGTTTAAAAAACAGTCTTTCTTTACCGAGTTCACCTAAAAGAAATTTTTTAGAAAGAGGTGGACGCTGGTAAGGTAAATAATTTTCGGCGCAAAATATTTTAATTTCTCCTTTGTATCCCTTGCTTTTAAGTGTGACAGCGGTTTGGCAAGCAGCTTGGCCCCCTCCAATGATTAATGTTTTTTCTTTAGTCATAAAATTACTCTAGTAATTGGATTGTTTTGAAATAGTTAATTTCAAGTATATATTATTGAATACTTTAAAAAAACTAAATATAAAAATGAATGAACTAATCTTTAAGTCCAAAAAATTAAAAGATACAGAGAAATTAGCTACTTCAGTAGCATCTTTTATAAAAATAGGTGATCTTATTTTACTCAATGGTGATCTGGGAAGTGGAAAAACAACTTTTGCAAGAGCAATAATTAATTCTAAATATTTTGCTAATGATCAAAATCATATAGTACCTTCACCAACATTTAATTTTCTACAAATATATGAATTTGATAATAGTGTTATAGGTCATGCTGATTTATATAGAGTTAAGAATAAAAGTGAAATAATGGCCCTAAATTTACAAAATATTGTTGATGAAGGATCTCTCATTGTTGAATGGCCAGAAATAATGGGTTCATCAATATCAGGGAATATATTAAATATAATTTTTGAAATACAAGATGATGAATTGATCTTGAAAATTATTAATAAAGGTGGCTGGCACAACAGATTAAAATCAATATATAATAAATTATGACAATAGAAACTGAATGTGTATTTGATTTTGAAACCAATGGAACCGAAAAAGGCTTTAGATTGCCTCATCAATTAGCAGTAATTAACTTAAATGATTTAGAAGATTTATCTGTAATTAATAACCGACTCCCAAGTTACGATTTACCAAGCCCAGGGGCTTTGAGAGCAACCTCAACTTCATGGAAAAAACTTATGAAAGGGCCCAGTCTATATGAAAGTATTCCACAAATACTAGAAAGTTTAGATTATGACATTTTATGGGCTTACAATGCACAATATGACTCAAATGTTTTAACCGAGGCTCTCTACACATCTGGATTTTTTCCTTACCCTCATAAAATGGGTGATAAAGTCATATGCGATGCCCTACCGTTTATATCTTTAGCTGGTAAATTATATCCCGAAACAATAAAAACGCCCAGCGAGATTAATGGAAAAAGAGATCAAAGTTTATCAAGTGTTTTTGTTAATAATTTTGCAAAAGATGAGAGTATAATATGGCATCAAGCAGATGGGGATGTTAAGGCAACAGCAAAATTATTAAACAAAATTAAATATGAACAACCAGATTATTGGGATAAAAGAACTCAAATGTTCTCCAAATTTACACGATATAAGATATTTACCGATCAGTCTAAATTTGCAACTTATTATTTCCCAACTCAAAAAATTACAGAATTTCTACCGATAATATCAATTGATACAGATAACTATTATTCAATAAATTTAGAGGAGTTTTTTGAGAATGGATGTCTGACAGAAAAAAATATCAAAACTCTTGAACAAGGGAAAAAACCAAAATGGCTTAAAGAAACATATCTTAAAACACCAGCCATTATTTTATGTCTTGATTGGTTTAATATTGAAGATAAATACAGTCTGCCAGATGAAGAACAATTAGAAACTATAAAAACCTTAATAAAAGACAATTTTATTTTAAAAAAAGAATGGCCATATAAGGAAGATAAACATCTTGAAACTCAAATTTTTGGTTTCCCTGTAAATGAAGATAAATTAGCCTGGGAAGAATTTCATAATGCTAATTCATGGGAAAAAAAGATACAGGTAAAATTTAATGATATAAGATCAAAAAGAATTGCCCAAAGAATTATATTTGATAACTCACCAGAAACGATTGACCAAGAGCCCTATAAGATATTATTAGAATTCGTTAAATCAAGGTGGCTTTCAAATGATTTTAAAACACCTTGGATAACAATTCCAAAAGCACTAAGAGATATTGAAAAATTTGAAGAACAAGGTGAAAAAGAAATTTTTCTTGGATATAGAGATTATCTTATGGAGATGAAAGAAAGTTTATAAATAACTTGAATGATTGTAACGATTTTTTTAGCTTACAATTATCTTTTAAGGAGAGATTATGGCACTTATAAATATTACTGATGAGGAATTTGAAGAATCTATTTTGAAAAATAAAGGAGTTTGTTTAGTAGATTTCTGGGCTGAATGGTGTGGACCATGCAAACAAATTTCACCTATTCTTGAAGAAATTGCTCAAAATAAAGATAACGAAATAACTATTGCTAAAATAAATATTGATGAAAATCCAAGGATTGCTACTGATTATGGAATTAGAAGCATTCCAACCATGCTTCTATTCAACAATGGAGAGCTCAAAGATACTAAAGTAGGTGCTTTACAGAGACAGGAGCTTAATGATTGGATTAAAAATAATAGCTAAAAAGTATCAATTACTTCAGCCACCAGTGGAATAGACCCACAAATTAATACTCTTGATAGATGATTCTCCTGTAAAATTAATGACTGACTGAGTTTTTTTATATAGCTTATATTAAAGTTCATCTCACCAATATTTTCGATTATTTCATCATAAGAATAATGATCATCAGTGAATTGAAGGTACTCAATTTTCTTAAAAACCCCTTCAAATGGTAAAAGAAAATTTCTTATTTTTTTTTCTCTTTTTAAGCTAAAAATTAAACTCATATCTTTCTTTTCTTCCAAGTTCATCTTGATCATTTCACTTGAAATAACTTTTGCACCAGAGGGGTTATGGCAGCTATCAACCCATAGCTCTATAGAACTATTTTTGCAATTTATCTTCTCAAGTCGACCTTGCCATTGTGTACTTGATATAGCATCCTCGATTAAATCTGTTTTTATCTTAATTTTTTTTTGTTTTTTTAGTACTGATATTGCTGCAATAGCAGTTGCTGCATTCATTACTTGATGCTGACCATTCATAAACGGAATATCTATTTTTATTGTTTCATTATAATCTTCATAATAAAAATTATCTTTTTTCTTAATTACAGTCCAATCGATATCATAAATAAATCTTTTTTTAGGATTATTCAAAAAATTTTTTAAAAGATAATCTACCAAAATACTAGGTTGTTGACCCACAACTGTTGGTATCTGATTGCTCGTAATTCCAATTTTTTCGTTTGCTATCTTGAAGATATCGTCACCAAGAAAATTCTCATGATCATATGAAATTGGCGTAATTATTGCTAAATCTTTTTTTGGTAGGATGTTTGTTGCATCAAATTTACCTCCCATACCAACCTCGAAAAGATTCCAATCTCCCTTATTTTTATTAAATAAAAATATTGCACACACTGAAATAAATTCAAAAAAACTTATACTCTCTTTTTTTGATATGGGAAGTAAAAATTCAATAGTTTCTGCTAAAGTTTTATCATCTATTATTTCGTTTTTTATAAATATTCTCTCATTTAGTCTAAATAAATGAGGCGATATAAAAACATTTACAGTAGATCGATTTCTTAATAAACAAGATTTAATAAAAGAAATGACAGAACCTTTACCATTGGTCCCTGCAATATGGATAATGTTATTTATACTATCTTGAGGGCGTCCAATTTCATTAAGAAATCTCAAGGTCCTATTAAGATTAACTGGTAAAAACTCCTTAAAATTTTTATGTAATACTTCAAAGTTAATCTTTTGCATCTTAAAGAATAATTGACTCTTGTTTCTTATTATTAATCAAAATATCCACTATAGATGCTATACTATTCTTTAAATCTCTTCTGTGACATACCATATCAATCATTCCATGATCTAAGAGGTATTCAGACTTTTGAAAACCATCGGGAAGGCTTTCTTTGATTGTATTCTCAATTACCCTTGGACCAGCAAAACCAATTAATGCATTTGGCTCAGCGATATGAATATCTCCCAACATTGCATACGAAGCTGTTACTCCACCAGTAGTTGGATTGGCCAAAATGACAATATATGGGATTTTTTTCTCTCTTAATGCTTGAATCATAACTGTAGTTCTTGGCATTTGCATTAATGACAGAATACCTTCTTGCATTCTTGCTCCTCCAGAGGAAGCACATAATATAAAAGGATAATTATTTTCTAATGAAAAAGATATTGCTTTAATAATTGCTTCACCAGCTGCCATTCCAAGTGATCCACCCATAAATTGAAAATCGTGAACAGCTAGGGTCACATTAATATTGTTCATTGACCCATAACCAATAACAACGGAGTCTGAAATTTTTGTTTTCTTCTTTGAATCTTTAAGACGATCAATATATTTTTTTTCGTCTCTGAATCTTAAAGGATCTATTGGAACTTGAGGATTTTCTATGTATGTAATCGAACCGGGGTCTAATAGTTGCCTAAATCTCTCTTTTGCTGATATTCGCATATGATGATCACATTCACCACACACATATAAATTTTCTTCAGCATCCTTATGAAAAATCATTGCCTCGCAATTATTGCACTTTAACCATAAATCTTTTGAAGAAGATCTTTTTGCAAATATTTTTTTTAATCCAGGAGGAACAATTTTTTTAAACCAATTCATAATATCAAATGGCTGCCTTTAGCTCGCTTACATATTTAGAAATTTCAGACAAAACATAGTCTTTATCATTATCAAGATAAATGTTCATTATCTTCTCTATTAATGACGAACCTACTACGATTGCATCAGAAAACTTCGATATTTTCTTTGCCTGATCTGGTCTTTTGACTCCAAATCCTACACTAATAGGTATAGATGTTATCTCCTTTAACCCATCAACTTGCTCTTTTAAAAGATTTAAATCAGGTTCTTTAGTTCCTGTTATCCCTAGAATAGATACATAATAAAGAAATCCTGAACTTTTATTTAAAACAGTATTTAACCTTTTCTTATCTGTGGTTGGGGTTGCAAGCCTAATAAAATCAAGATCAATATTCAGAGTTAAATCACATAGTTCATTATCATGTTCAGGGGGTAAGTCGACAACTATTAAACCATCAACCTCTTCCTCTAAACATTTATTAATAAAATTTTCATTACCATATTGATAGATTGGGTTGTAATATCCCATAAGAATTATAGGCGTTTTTTTATTTTTTTTTCTAAACTTTTTAACTAATTCAAAAGTGAGGTCCATTGTATGACCATTATCCAAAGATATTTTTGAAGAATTTTGGATAATTGGTCCCTCAGCCATAGGATCTGAAAATGGCATTCCTATTTCAATTAAATCGCTTCCTGAATTAGAAAGCTCAAAAATAATATCAAGGCATAAATCTTGATCTGGAAAACCGGCTGTTAAATAAGTTATTAACCCTTTCTGAGAATCCAACTTTAATTTATTAAAAGTATTTGTTATTCTTGTAGTCATTAAGCTTCCACACCTAAGTAACCAGAAACAGTATCAATATCTTTATCGCCTCTACCACACAAATTTACAATAATTATTTGTTCTCTTTTCATTTTTTTTGCAAGCTTGAAAACATAAGCTAATGCATGTGAAGGTTCTAATGCTGGTATAATTCCTTCATATTTAGAACATATTTCAAAAGCATTTAGTGCTTCATCATCTGTGGATGATACATAATTTACTCTACCTAGGTCATTTAGCCAAGAGTGTTCAGGGCCAATTCCTGGATAATCAAGTCCAGCAGATATCGAATGTCCTTCAGTAATCTGCCCATCACTATCTTGAAGTAAATATGTTCTATTCCCATGTAGAACACCGGGTAAACCTTTACTTAAAGATGCAGCATGTTCATTTCCATCTAATCCTAAACCAGCTGCTTCAACTCCATACATTTTAACATCGTCATCTAAAAAAGGAAAAAATAAACCTAGAGCATTTGAGCCTCCACCAATACATGCAACTAAAGCATCAGGAAGAACACCTTCCTTTTCAAGTATTTGTTTTTTCGCCTCATCACCAATAATTGATTGAAAATCTCTTACCATTGAGGGGTATGGATGAGGGCCAGCAGCCGTTCCAATCAAATAATAGGTGTTATCAACATTTGTAACCCAATCCCGTAAAGCTTCATTCATGGCATCTTTCAAAGTTCCATTTCCAGACTCAACAGGCATAATCTCACCACCTAATAATTTTATTTTGAAAACATTAGATTTTTGTCGCTCAATGTCTTTTTTTCCCATATAAATTACACAATCATAACCAAAACGAGCACAAACAGTTGCAACAGCTACTCCATGCTGTCCTGCACCAGTCTCAGCAATTATCCTATTTTTATTCATTCTTTTTGCTAATAGTATTTGGCCTATGCAATTATTAATCTTATGACTACCGGTATGATTAAGCTCATCTCTTTTAAAATATATTTTAGCTCCACCGAGATAGCTTGTTAATCTCTCTGCAAAATAGAGAGGGCTTTCTCTTCCAATATAATCTTTAGAAAAATCTTTAATTTCTCTAATAAAACCACTATCATTTTTTGCTTGGGAATAAGCCTTATCTAATTCAAGTATTTGAGGCATTAATGTTTCGGCAACATATCTTCCGCCAAATAAACCAAAATTACCGTCTGAGTCAGGTCCTAATTTATAAGAATTCTTTTTCATAGTTATTCCAGTGTTTTAAATTCTCTATATATCTCTTTTATCATATTGGTATCTTTTACACCCAGCATTGTTTCAACTCCAGAAGAAATATCAATACAAAAAGCATTTGTACTCATCATGGCTAATTTAATATTATTTATGTTAATTCCACCGGCAAGAAAAAATTCTTTACCCTTCCATTCTTGCAGAATCTTCCAATCAAAAACTTTATTCAGGCCACCTTTTTGACCTCCTGCATTTTCTTGTTTGGCATCAAAAAGAAAATAGTCAACTACACCTTCATAAAAAAGTGCAGAATCCAAATCTTTCTTATTTTTAATACCAAATGCTTTTATTATAGGTAAATCAAATTTATTTCTTATGTATGAACATCTTTTTGTGCTCTCATTTCCATGTAACTGAATGTAAGTTGCATCTATAGATTTAGTGCAATCATCTATGTGTTTATCTGAAGGATCGACAAAAACAGCAACTCTCTCAGTCTTATCACTAAACTTAAGTAAATCATTCTCATAAACAAAATTTGAAGTAATTTTTCTTGGGCTCTTATTTGTAAAGTTGAAACCGACAAAATCAATACCAATATCGTTACATGCAGAAATAACTTTAGGATCTTTAACGCCACATATTTTAATTTTTTTATGCATTGATGGAATTTATTATTTCTATAACAGTCCCTTTAGGATTTTTTGAATCAGTTATTGGCCTCCCAATTACCAAATAATCTGCACCGAGATTAACTGCCTCTCTCGGTGTCATAATTCTTTTCTGGTCATTTTTATCTGATCCCTCAGGTCTAATCCCTGGTACAATTATTTTAAAATCAGCACCACAAGCTTCCCTTACAATTTTTATTTCTTTTGAAGAGCACACTACACCTGCTAAGCCTGATATTTTAGTTAATTTTGCTAATTTAACTACTAGATCTTTACTTGAAATATTCATACCCATTGTTTGCAAGTCTTTATCGTCGAGACTAGTCAAAACTGTTACTCCGACTAGTTGAGTTTTAGGAGAATTCTTTGATATAGACTCCATAGCATATTCCATCATTTTTCTTCCGCCAAGAGCATGAACATTCAAAATTGCTGGTTTTAAAGTAGATAATGTTTTGATTGTTTTTTTTACAGTTTGCGGAATATCATGAATCTTTAAATCTAAAAAAATAGGAATATCAAGCATTTGTAATTTTCTTATTCCATCGGGTCCATATGTATCAAAGTATTCTAGACCAAGTTTAATTGCTCCAATATGCCCTTTTAATTCTTTGGATAAATCTATAGCCTCAACATCAGAATTTTTATCAATAGCTAAGATAATTGGGTTTAAATAAACCTGATTCATTATGCTTTGAAATTTAATCTATCTCTAAGGCCTTTTCCAGATTTAAAAATTGGAGCCTTTTTTTCTGGAACATAAACACTTTCACCAGTCCTGGGATTTCTTCCATTTTTTGATTTTCTTCTTCTAACTGATAAAGAGCCGAAACCACGTATCTCGACTCTTCCTTCATTCTCAAGTGTATCGATCATTTTTTCAAATACTTTAGATGTTATCACCTCAACATCTTTATGAATCAAATGTGGATTCTTATTTAAAAGCCTCTTTACTAACTCAGATTTAATCATTATTCACTGTTCTCATCATTAATATTATCATCTTTTATTTCAGAATTTTTGTCAAAAGCTTCTCCTAAAATATCACCAAGTGAAGCTCCAGAATCTTTTGATCCATATTGTTTTATAGCTTCTTTTTCATCAGAGATTTGAAGTGATTTAATAGATAATGTTACACGGCGTGATTTTTTATCAAAACTAGTGATTTTTGCATCAACTTTTTGGCCAAGCTCAAATCTAGAGGGATCTTGTTCAGATTTATCCATAGATAATTCATTTCTTTTTATAAATGCAGGGAAGCCCTCACCAATTTCAACATCAAGACCACCCTTACCAGCATTAACAACCGTACAAGTGACTATAGATCCTTTCTTTAAGTCAATATCACCTATGGGGTCATCAATTAGTTGCTTAATACCAAGAGA
>CEQD01136121.1_pt1 | contig 32347 bp, 50 predicted proteins | sample 530511 | NCBI WGS metagenome assembly CEQD01 (sample SAMEA2620230, study PRJEB7988) | marine metagenome | biome: marine biome (ENVO:00000447); feature: surface water layer (ENVO:00002042); material: "saline water (ENVO:00002010), including plankton (ENVO:xxxxxxxx)" | depth 5 m | reverse complement strand
GTATAACTAACTCCATGAGAAGAACCATTTGAATAAGTATATTGACCTATATACTTGTATCCACTTTGGATTGCATTTCCACTAGCATCACCTAATGTACAACCCCAAAAATTGTTTGTTGCACTTTCGCATTTTAAAGCTCTAAACTTGAGTAATAATTCATGAAAATCATCTGTAGTAGGTAATGATATCTGTAAGTTTGTTAGTCCAGTTTGAGTTGTGGTTGAACTAGAAAATTTTTGTATGTCACCAGCACCACTAACAGTACCAGTAAAAGCAAAGGTGTCTGCTAAGTTCATTGATTCTGCTTGTATCTTACTTAATGCCATATCTTCCTCATGTTTTTATTACATATAAAACTGCTGCATTTACTGGTCTTGTTTCATCTCCAGTTCTAGGTGTGCCTTGTGAGTTAATCTCTTGTGGTGCAGTAGTGTTAAAATTATAGGTTGTTCCGTAAGCATTATTACCAATAGCATATGAAGAATAGGTTTGATAAGAAGTACCTGGACTCATTATAGTTTGGTGCTTGTGATCTTGCATTTGGTCATTTTCAATAGTACCTACAGCTGGTGCAGAAAAATCTGTACCCTTAGCCATATTTGCTGTGCCATGAGTGCCAGTACCACGAAGAAACATTGCTCTTAAATCTGGAAGATTAAAAGTACTTGAGCCATCACCACTACCCCAAGTTGTTCCAATAGCAGTATATAAAGTAGCATAAGTTGATCTTGATATAGCTGATCCATCACAAGATAAAAATCCAGTAGGAGATGCTGTTCCACCAAAAGGCATAATCATACCACTTGGTACAAATATTAAATTACTATCTAATTTTGCTTGTGTTATTGCACCATCAGCTATCTTTGCACTTGATACACTACCATCACCAGGCACAGTTGTTTGAATTGCCCTGGCTAAATAAATAACATAAATGTCATCTGTACCAGCAACAGTACCAGTAAGTGTAACTGTTGTACCATTGACACTATAAGCTTCTGTTGGCTCTTGCCTTACATTATTTATATATAACGCAATGTCATTAGCATTAGCTACTGCATGAGTAAGTGTCAGACTTGTACCACTTGCACCAGTTAAGTCTTGTTTTAAAAGACTTGTAAATGCTGTGTCTACTGGGTTTCCTATATATGCCATTAGCTTATTGCATCCACTCTTGAAACCCAAACATCCAGGCTTGTTACTGTACTCGATTGAAAAAACATCCTATCCCCACTTTGGACAACTAGTTTCGCACCGCCATCTAAAACTTGTAATGCACTATTAGCTGGTATTGGTGCATCTTTAATTAAGTAATGCGCATTTGTTAAGGCAATAGTATTTCCCATATTATCGCCATGAGCATTACAATAATAATACAAACTATCAGGAGCATTTGAAGCAACAGCTATTGTTGTTTTAGCACCAGCTTGTCCTGGTGTTCCAGTATGAGTAACACCAGTTGTGTAGGCACTACCACCAGCAGCTGTTTTAAATTTTAGTAAATGTCCACTATTACTAGCATCTGCTTGATCAAACACATAAGTAAAACCTTTGAGTAAAGTAATCGCTGGTTTTGATGAACCATCTAAAACAAATACACCACCAGCTACAGTAACTGTAAAAGTAAATAGATCTCCAGTATTACCAGTATTGTTTGTAGCCATTGTCATAAAGCAAGAAGCTGTTATGGCATTGTCCGTTTTGTTTGCCATATGAATACCAATAATTGTATTGTCGCTACCAAAATCAGATCCATCAGGTATGTCCTGGGCAGTTGTACCAATATTGGTTATAAAGTTTCTTTCAAAATCTTGTGCCATTTTTTACTCCTATAAAGCAACAGCCATTGCAATAGCGAACCCAGCTGTAGCACCAGTTTCAACTGATACCCATGAAGATCCGTTATAAAATTTTAATTTTTGATCACTAGTATTATAGTATAGGTCACCAGCTTCTAAAGCAGATCCATCAAGGTCTTGTGTTGGATCTGAAGATGATGCTCCAAGATAAACATTGTCAAATGATGCTTTTGATGCAGCAGCTTGTTCTGCATAATACTTTGCAGAATATAATCCAGTATTTCCTATTGTTGTATTTGTAGCAAAACTATTACCGCCACCTAACGCCCAGTTTTTTGCAGATCCAGCATTGATTGTTGATCCACTTATAGCATATGATTTTGAACTAAACTCACCTGAACTATCTACAGCAGTTGGGTTGATTGCCCATTCTTTTGACGCACCAACCTGGTTGGTAACTCCAGTACCACCCAAAGCGTGTGCTTCAGAACTAAACTTACCAGTACCAGCTACAACTTCACCAGTTGTCTTAGTTGCAAAATCTTCTGCAAGCTGTACGTTTACTGTTGCATTAGCAGCTGCGGTTTCACTTGCGGCAGCTGCGGTCGCACTATTTGCAGCAGCTGTTGCAGAAGAAGCAGCATTATTAGCAGAAGTTGTCGCACTAGCTGCATCAACTAATAAAGTGTATTTTGCACTATTGGCATTTGTTGTAAGCGGTTGTGATCCGCTTGATGTATGAGCAGTATTAACAATAAATATATTATTAGTGCTTGTGTCTTTTACAATATCTCTTTCAGCATAAGCTGTACTAGCTGCCCAGTTACCTCGTGAAGTTCCAATAGCAGTAGTAATCGTAAGTTCACCAGTACTATCAAAAGACAGTATTTTATTAGCACGATCAGTAGCACCAACAGTAAATTCTGTGCTAGTCATTGTATTTGTTCTTGATATTTTAAGTGATCGATCAATAGCTTCTTGCAGCTGTTGAGCAATCATAGTAATTCTATCAAGAGCGTTTTCATGACTTTCAGCTGGGAATGGATCATTTTCTACATAATCAGTTCCCTGGGTAAGTGTTAAATTTCTTCTAATTAAAACTGTTTCTCCACTTTGCGGTCTTTTGTCAGATGACGAAAAGTGAGCATCATTTGCATTACCAGTATTAAATTTAAATAAAACATTACCACCATTTGCATTACCAGCATTTGTAACTATGTAATCTGTATTTAAAGCTTTAACTGTTTCTGTATCATTTGCTGATCGAACAATTACAGTTAAATCACCATCAGCAAATATCTTAAAACTATATGGAAAAGAATGTTGGGTTCCATTTGCACTAGCACTATTTTTTGTAGTAGTACTGGATATTGCCATATTATTGTCCTCTTAAAATTTTAATTGATTGATCAACTGTGCTTTCATCTCTAAATGCATCTGCCAAATCTTCATTGCCTGGTGAAGCTAAAAGAATTGGTAAAGCAGCTTCATAAAAAAATCTTTCTGCATTTTTAATCATTTGTATTTTTTCATCATCGTTTGCTTTTACATATTCAGGGTTGATCATTAGTATTTTTAAATAATCTCTAAATGTATAACCGCCTTGACCTTTTAGTGAACCTTTTATTCTTAAAGGTAACATAACCTGGTTTTTAGCTATTTCAGTAAGTTGTCCTCTTCTAATATCATCAAGAGAAATACCTCTCATTCGTTTTTTTTCTTCTGTCAGAGGTGCGCCCAATCTAATTAGTTCTGCATGATAAGGCTCTATTTCTTCTACACCATAAGACATTCTAAAAGGCGTAATACTATTCCACATAGCAAGTATTGGATTCACACTAAATGGAACACCACGCTCTTTTTTAAATCCAAGCATATCATATTTGTATGCAAACTTTTCTTCTACACCTTTAACATATGGCAATGTCATTACTTGTTGATTCCAACCATATGCCATGTTGTCGTAAAAAAATTGTGCGGCACTATTACCATCAATATTTTTTAAAGTTCCCACCAATCCATAAGGTATTTCAGAAAATGGGTTATCTGTTTTTTTACTATCTTCAAATAACTTTTCAACATCAGCTATGCTGTAATATTGTCCAGGAACAGCTGGGGTTTTTCTTGGTATTATAGTTCCTTGACCATCCACGCCCTCTTCTTCTTTTGTAAGCTTAGATATATTTCTTATTGCGCTTGAATAAGGCAAGGGCAATACACCTACCATACTACCAAGAGGACTATCTACTATTAATCCAGGGTCACCATATTCGATTGCTCTAGCTATAGATCCTAGACCTTGTAAAAAAGGAAGATCTCTAAAATAATCATATGTTGCCAAAACACTAGCAGATATTAAATTCATACGATCTTCAGGATCATAAAACATAGTTTGATATTGAGCAGTACTTGCGGCAATACCTAAAAATGCACTTACTGGTTCTAAACCTTGATAGCTAACATAAACAAGTTTACCATTTGGTAATCCAGTTTCCCTATTGTACATTGGCAAAACGTCACCATCTTCATCAGTTGGAAAACCTTCTGCTCTAAATACAATACTGTAAGGCTGCCACCCAGGAGGTAACATTTTTTGTGCTTGTTTATCTCTTGGATAAGATCCAGTCAGTTGTCCATTTAATGCATACTCATGGAACAATGATAATGTCATTGCACCCAAGGACATTTTGCCCATTGTTCTTTGTTGTATTCTTGCACCATTTTTACCAAGTATATTATCTCTTACCTGGCTGCGGCTTGGTGTAAGTAATAAAGCTGCATTTATTAAAGGATGACCTTCTGCAACTCTAAGCATACTGTTTGTTGGCGCCTTGGCAAAAGGCATCAACAATTTGCCAATAAATCCTCTTCTAATATTTTTAGTTAATCCACCAAGTAATCCATCACCTAGATCACTTGTCATTGTAACATATCTAGCTGCATTATCTAATTCATCAGATTTAAATTTAGGATCTAATAAAACCATTAATGCATCATCTACTGAATCATCATTTGATTTACCTAAAGCTTTTGACTTTCTAACTTGCCTTACAGCTTGTTCATACAATTCACCACGACTTGAAATTACTCTCCAAAAATCGTCAGCAGCTTGTAAAGCAGTTCCTGGGTATCTAATGATTTTACCTAATAAATCAACAGCTTTACCAAGGTCACCTGATAAATTTAATGTTTCAGCATCTATTGCTTTGTAATTACTATTTTCAATTTTATTTAAAACATCTGCTGGTACGCCAGTTTTAAATGTTTTAGCCATCACAATGTACGCATCTCTCAAAGATTTATGATAACCATAATATCTAGCAAATATATCCTCAAAAAAAACACCTTCAGGGTTTACTTGTTTGCCAAGTGTTTTTTGCCCTAGTCTAACAGTTGTTCCAATACCAGCTGCAAGAATATCTGCCATTGAATTGTAAATCATAAATAAAGGCGTAGCCAAAGCGTTTTTTAAATGTGTAGGCGCCCAGCTTAGTAACCCATTTATGTATACCTCTTGCCATACATCGCCTAGTTTTTGATACCATGCACCAGCAACATATTTATTACCATTAGCTTGTCCACCTTCTTTAACAGCATCTAAATAACCTTTTGCCATTTTTTGAACAAGATCTGTTCCGCCAGTTTCATCAAGAATAACTTGTGCCTGGACTAATGGTTGATTTGTACCAGTTTGAATTTTAAAAGATTGCAATGCCCTGGCAATTTCAGTTTGCGCCCCTTTTACTTTCATTTGTATACCAGCATGAATTGACATTTGCCTTCTAAAAGCAACCATGTCATTTGGACTTGCATTTCCGCTTTCAATTTTTTTTGCAAGTTCTTCTAATCGTTTAGCTGATTTTTGTAACAAATATCGAGCAGCTGTCATTTGTTCTGCATTTAACAGCTGACCAACTTTTTTATTTAAAAGTTTTTTTGTAAATCCTATTTCATTTGCAAGAAGCTGCGAAGCTTCGTCAACAGTTTCTTTGTTTGTTTTGATACCCCTTTTTTCAACTTGTTGAGTATCTGCGAAAATTTCGCTAATAGAGTTAATTGCTCTCGTGACATCTGCACCACTATCAAAATTGTTAAAATTAAAATCTAAACCAGTATCACCTGATATTAAGTTCTTATCTTTTATTTCAAGATAATCTTTGACGTTACCTTCGTCAGTTAATCCTTGTCTAAAATTAGTTCTATGAGCAGCTTTTGCATCTAATGTAGCTTGTGTTTCAGCTGCTTCTTTAGCAATACCAATAACATCTTCTTCAGGGTTAACTGCCTTTGCACTAAATCCAGCTTTTGAAAATCTTTCTGCACCTTCTTCAGTTAACACTCCAGGTGATAATTTTTTTTGTACTTCTTCGTAAGTTTCACCCTCTTTTAATAAAGTTTCTACTCCAGGCTCAGGAACTCTTTGTGTTGTGTCACTTCCTGACACAGATCCAGTTATACCGCCTTTTTTTTCTCTACTAAGTATTTGTCCTAATGTTCCAAGTATTTCTTTACCTAATCCAGCTACTTGCACATTTTCACTTTTGTCAGGTCTTGTGCTTGCAAGTTTTACTTCGTTAGTGTCCAAAGAATCTTGAATTTGTTCGTCAGGTATTGCCATGAAATTCCCATAAAAAAAGGGTGCTTCACAACACCCCAACTATATATAGTCTTATACCAAATTTTAGGACATTTGTGAATTTTTTTATACTAAACTCATTTGTCCATCATTTTCAATTTCATTGTTGTCTTGAAACATTTCAGGCAATGCTGCTATTTCTTCAGCTTCTAATTCAGTAGGTACATCACCATTATAAACTAAATCTAAATAATTTTGTCTTGTTAATGGTATGTCATATTTTTTCATCAAAGATATAAAACCATCCTCATTGTTCCCAGGTTGGTTTTTCGATACCTCCAGTTTCTCGCTCAATGCCATTTATAACCTCATCTAAAGATAATTCATTGTTTCTATATTTATACCATAAACTGTCAATTGCTTCTACTTTTTTTGGTGATTGTTTGAAAGTTGATGGAAACAATCCTCTTACAGCTTCCCAGGTTATTGATTGCATCTCTCTTGGCAAAACGCCCCTTTCAGCTGCTGCTCTTCTATAAGCTTCTGCATAAATACTATATAAACCCTTAATACCATTTACTTTTGAATTTTTAGTTGCACCTTTCCAATCTGCCTTTTGATCTTTTACAGAAGGTGCTGTGCCAAAGTTATGATTTACAATTGTATGTTTACCACCAACTGGTCTTAAAGTAGCAGCTGCAACTGCGTGTGTATCTATTGTTACATCACCATTTTTAGAATTTGGATCAACTATATTATTATAAAAACTTCTAACTTTGTGTGCATCACCTAAAGCGCCTGATATGATTGCTTTGTCACCATTACTTTCTAAAGCTATAATTGCATTTTTTATCATGACATTAGAGTTCCAAGCAGCACGAGCATTAACGCCATCATCAGTTAAAACAAAATCTCCCATATTACCTTCAGGGGTAATTACTTTAAAAGATCTATCATTAAAAGTTTCATCATATATTCTTACCCATATTGCTTTTTCTTCAGGTGTTTCTAACTCACTTAATTTTTTTCCATCAATAGCATCAAGTAATTTTTTATATTGAGGTTTACCAAATTTTTCTAAACCCATTGCCCTCATTTTAGCATCGTAAACAAAATCTTTTTTGTTAGTAACGATATCTAATGTTCTTTCTGCTAGTGAAACATTCATGTACCAATCCTTTTGCGGTGATAAAGCTGCTAACACACCGCTTGCTGATTGTAATGAAACACCATATTTTTTACTAAAATCTTGGGCAATTTTGTTTGCGCCTACATACCATAATTTAGATCTATTTCTTGTGGCTGGTGGAACTTTATCAAACAAATAAAGAAGATTATTTTTTGCATGATTGATATAAGTTTCAGCTATTTCATCAGTAGATTTGTTTGTTATTTCACTTACTTTTAAATTTGGATAATCACTTAAAATACCAATGTTATGATCAAATTGTGCTTTGTTTGTTTTACTTTCAGCTAGTCCAACAGACAAATAATTTTTAATTGGATCTTCAGTTCTATTTACAGCTTGTGGATTTCTAGGTGAAATAAGAATATCTGCAATTTTACTACCTACACCAGCTTCTGCATCACTTGTTGCAACAGATCCAGCTATTAAACCACCGCCAGTTAAAACTTTTTTCCAGGGTATTTTACGACCTACTTTAAAAGCAGTTTCAAGTAAACCACCTATTGCCATACCTTCTAAACTTGATTTAGCCAATTTTGCAGCTTCAGGGTCATCCTCATATTTTTCTAATAAACTGCCAAGCATTTCTCTAAATGCGTTTGTATCTTCTTCACTTACACCTTCAGGGTTTGATATTAGTTGTCCTACCAAAGTTTGATCATTTGCATTAAATGCTGTTGCATCAGCTATACCCCCCCATATAAGACTTCGTGTAAAAGGATTAGTGTTTGTGGCTAATTTAACAAAACTTGCAGCTGGGATAGCTGTGGTTCCAAATTGTGCAATAGCTTCTGATAATTGACCAGTAAGTTGATTGTCATATGGTTTTGATAAGTAGTCGTTAAATTGTTTATTCAAACTTGATGGAACAAGTTGATCTGCGGAATCTCTTATAAAATTAATACCATCTTGCAGCATTTGGCTGCCCATAATTGGATACTGGATATCCAAACCTAATTTATTTAAACCAGCTGTCATAATGTCAACTGGTAATCCAACAATCGTAGCCAAATTATTTGGCGCTTCAATCATTCCTTTGACAACACCTTTGACACTTGCTCTTCCAATTGTTTCAGGAATTGTTTCTTTTTTTTCAGGAGGATCTACTAATTGTACTTTTGGACTTAAATTAAAAAAACTAGCTACCTCTGCATTTTCATATTCGTTGAGTTGTTCATCTAAATAACTTGTCATTGTATAGCATCCACATTAAATTTTTTATAACCAAGCAAATTTTGATATACGCCTTTAATAATTAAATCATTTGATAAGGCTGGATTACCAAGCGTAGATATTGCGTCAATTGTTGATTGATAAGGTTTATTTACATCAAAAGTAAATCCTTGAATTTTTCTTTCAAGTTGTGATTTAATATTACCAAGATAAGATATAAGTGATTCTTTCATAATTTTTCTATACGCAAGTTTGTTGTCATTTATAATGTCATCTGCTTTATCAAGTGTACTATTGAAAGTAATTTCTCTACCAGCTTTGTTTTCTGATCTTTTCCAGGCTTGTAACTTTTGTAATGCCTGATTATAAAGAAGTTGTATCGATTTTCCAGCAGCAGAATTATCATCTAAATTTTCATTATAATTAAGTTCAACCTTAAACATATTATGCGCTTCTTTAAAACCATCATTTATTTCTGTTTGTATTCTTTTTAAATAAGTTTTGTAATCACTATCAGATAACTTTTCTGCTTCCTTTTCTAAAGCTGCAACAGTTAAAAGATTGTTTCTATCAAGTTTATCAAGTAGTTTTATAGACGCTCTATCTGATTTTTTTGTATCACTATTTGTTTTATTTTCTTGAATGCCAAGAAGTTTTTCAGTTTCATTTAATTTGCTTGTGGTTTCATAATAATTTTGACTTTTTAATATTCTATGTTTTCCAATAGCTGCATTCCTTTTATCTTCATTATCTAAATCAGCATTTATGATTTCAGCGTAAAGCTTATCATTTTTTTCAATTTGTTCTTTTTCTTCTCTTTCAATTTCTTGTACTCTTTCATCATCAATTTGTTTTGCTAGTTTTATAACTTTTGCCCTTTTATCAGCTTTGTTGTCTAGCAAAGCTAAAGCATTAGTAATTGCTACATTTGCACTTGGATCGTCAAATATTTCTATAGCAGCTGCTAAAGCGCTTGGACTTGATTTTAATTTTTTTAGTATCAATCCATCAACTAATATTTCAGCTGTTTTGTCAAAAGCAGCTGCATATTCATTTTGATCATAATCACCATTTGTTAAGGCTCGTCTAAGTACGCCAGGATTTTTATCATTAACAGAAAATATTTGTTGATAGCGCTCATTAAACTCACCAAAATTATCAGAATCAATTGCACTTTTAACAAGTTCATTTGTGGTATCTGAAATGTTTGCCTTGTTAACTTCACTTATAAGTTTGTTATTTTCTTTTACATATTCAAGAATATTACTACTAAGTAAATCTTGACCAACACTTAAAAATCTAGCTTTAGATTTATTTGTTGATATATATGGCTCATTTGTAACTGGATTAATTTTAGTGCCATTAACATACTGTTTTAAAAGAGTTTGCATTTCAGCTTTAGCTTTTAATTCAGCTTTTACTGGATTTTCACTTTTTAAATATTTTTCTTTAATTGAATACAATTCAGTATTCATTGCTCTTTTAGCAACATTTACTTCTGTATCTGTTTCAACTTCAAGTTTCCTAAGACCTATGCGTGTTATATCATCTCCAATTTCTGATATAACTTGACCTTGTTTTGCCATTACAGATGGATTGATTTGTGCAGTTAAAAAACGACCGCCACCACCTTTAGTTGTGAAGGATGTTTGTTGTTTGTATGTTGGAACTCTCATTTATGATACACTTGCCATAGTTGAAAAAGCTTTTCCAACAGCTGCTGTTTTCATTGCTCTTGCAGTTACTCTTGCTTCATACATAGCAATTCGACCTCTTAGCCTTTCATTAACAGCTGATTCTCTAAAATCACTAGCAGTAAACGCTGCCTGGCGTATACTGTTTTGGGTATCGATTTCAAAGTTCAAAGCGTTATTTAATAAAACATCTAAAGCTGAACCAGTAATAGCAACATTATTTTTTCTCATTGCCATTGCAGAAGCATCGTTTAGTCCTCTGAAATCTTTTCTAAATTTTACTGCATTTCTTGTAGCATCAAATAAAGCAATTTCAGCTTTCTGTTCTGCTACCTTAGCATTTCTTTCAGCAACTTGTTGATTGTACCTGGCTGCTCTTTTTACACCTTTAGCAGCTTGAAATTGCCCATAGGTCGATACACCAGTTCCTATTGCAGTTAATACTGTAGCTTGCATTAATTCACCTTTGCGTATAAAATATGATCTCTTCCATCAGGACAAAATTTCCTGACCATTCCTTCTTCTTGCATTCCTACAAGTTCAATCCATCGTTTAGCTTGTTCCCAATCTTGTTTGACATAGGCTTGTACTCGATGAAAATTTTTAATATTCATTAATTTATTTAAATATTGTCTTATTGTTTTTGTTATGAGAATTGGATGTTTATACACCAGCTTAGATCCAATAAACCAAGCTTCACCAACGCCATCCCACATAGGATATATACCTCCACAAGCAACTATTTCTTCATTTATAATACCAGTAAAACAAAGATCTTGCACTACAACTTCATCCATAAACTGTGATATTTCTATAGCTGGTCTATTGTTTTCACTATTTAAATTACCATCGTAAAGTGTCCTGGCATGATCACCTTGAAAATCAATAATAATCATTTATCAAATACAGATACTGTTGGGAAAATTGCTAGGATTGTCATAGGCAATGGCTGATCTTGTTGTATCACAATCGTTGCATCCTCATCGTATCCACCTCTAAATTCAACAGTTTTATCTCCAGTAAACAATGGAATAGCTGTATCCATATCATCGCCTGAATCTCTAAAAGGCACAACATCTAATTCACTTGTTGATGTACCTACTTTCAAACCAACAGATCTAAATAATCTTACTGTTACTTCTGATATTCTTTTTACCTTGCCCTGAGCGCTTCCTAAAGCAGAACCTGAATCAATTCTTAGTGTTTCAACTTTACTTGTAAAAGGTAAACCAATATGCGCTTTAGTGACAGATCTTTGCAAAGTAATTGCACCTGAACTAACTGTAACATCAGGATGAATAGAGCCATCAGCCAGTACTGAAACTGTTTGTCCTTCCAGGTGATCTAAACCACTTATTGTAGTTGCAGCTGATCCTGAGTAAGTAAGTCCGCTATCAACAAAAAAAGCATCACTAACACTTGTACCAAAATCAAAGTTTCTCATGCGTTCTACATATCTTTTAGTAGCGCCACCTATTGTCCTTTTAACAATGATGTAAACTTCATCTTCGTCAAGGTCACCTGGTATAGTTGCAACACTTTCGACAACAGCATTACCTGATCCAAATGCACCACCAATAATATGTCTATGCCAGGCAACAACTTGTTCTTCTCTTCTATAGGTCATGCAAGCTAACACGCCATCATTTCTTACTGTCCAGGCAATACTATCAGGCTCTTGCTGATAAGCAAAACCATTGATACCACCTTCAGTAATATGTTCTGCAAGTATGGTCATGTCAGGTGCTACATAACTATCAGATTGATTACTAAAAATTAATTCTCTTAATTTTCTTTTTGCTCTTTGTAAAAACAATGTCGCATTGCCTACTTGCAAAGGCTGGATATTTGCAGATCCATATGTCGTTTGTTGTTTAATCTGTGTGTTATCAGGCTTCAATGGCTCGTCAAAACCTGATGCCCTAACTATAAATTCACCACCGCTTGTACCAACAATAAGCTGCCGCCCTGACGCCAGGTATCTAATAACATTAACTTCATTTGAACCAATTGTGTAAACCAAACCATCATCAGCATTTGTGCCACGCTCAAAGTTTTCAAAGTCACCACTTTGAGAAAAGAATATTGTTTGTGGTTGATGACTTGTTCCAGCAAATACTAAACGCTGTTCATAAAAAGCAACAGCTGCTGGGAATCCAGTTGTATTAGAAAAAGCACCAAGCGAAAAATTACTATCTGCTATTAATTCACCTTGAAGCGTTTTATTACTTCCAGCACTTTCGTTTGCTAAATCAATACCTGGCGCCATAGTAAGAACAGTATCTGTGACATCTACAATTAAACGACCTGATCCATTATTACTTGAAGAACTACTAATAGTAATTTTCATACCATTTTCAAAACCCTGGGTAATAAAGTTACCAGCGCTATCTTCTATTCTATCATTATGTTCTAAACCAGTACTGTCAGGATCTCCTTCATGAAAAGATATTGTGCTTGCAGTATACGAAGGCATCAATTCTGCTCTACCATCTTCTAACTCTTGAACAGTTGCTGTAACAGATGTAGCGCTACCAAATGCAGTTATTTTAGCAAAACCTTTATGCAACTTTACAAGACGCCCTACGTCAGTAGACACAAAAGTATTTGCACTTGCTGTAATTGTTACAGAACCAGTTCTAGCATTTGCAGTTAAAGTTGTAGTAGTTAGATTTGTATCTAACATTGCACCACGCTGAAGATTAACTTCACTAACTGTCCAGGCAGTATGCGCTGTCCTGGTTATTTTTCTTGGTGCATGATCAGGATGCGCTATGTACATAACGTCAGCTGTCTGAGCAAACTTAATGTCATCAAGCTGCGCTGTTGTATAAGGTGTTGCAAATTCAACTGGGTTACCACCTGAAACAACAATACCTCCATCCTTATAAACTCTAAAATACTGATTGCCAAATTCTAGGATGTAAGCTTGTTCAACATTAAATTGAAAAGGTATAAGTCTTGTTTTAGCTGAACTTGTTTTGACCTCTCTAATAAATTGTGTGCCAGGGCGCCTGGTTAGTCCGCCATGAGGTTGCACTAAAAAATTTTCAATAAACTGTGCGCCATTATCATAACGACCTAAATCAGTACGACCAGTTAGTCTTGGCGATAATTCACCAGCTGTAAAATTCTGCTTGGCTGTTGTGACTTTAGCCATATTACAACCTCGATGCTAGAAAGACATTACTTTCTGCAACTGTAAGACTTGATTCGTTGTTGATTGTTGCTGGTGTTCCTTCGTTAGCATCGACAAATCTAGCTTCAACAAGTTTTGCTTTATACATCTGATTTAGCTGCACCATTAATGATGCGCTGTTAACCAAAGCATAAGCAATATCAGCTGCAAGTCTAGCAGCTAAAGCTTCAACAAGAAGCTGATCATATTCATTAGGATCTTCAACTCTTGCCACATAAAGTAATTTTATTTCAGTTGTATTAGCTAAAATTTTTCTGCCTTCAACTTTATAAACTAAATCTTGATCTTGCAGCTGTAAAACTCTAAGACAAAATGGATCTGTGGGAAGGGTGAACTGATTAGAAAAATCAAAGTTGGGTGTTTCAGTATCTGACGCAAGAGTTGCTCTTCTTAGCAAACAATTCCAGGGATGAGATCTAAAAGTTGCATCTCTGACATTTATGTATCTTTGATTACAAATTCTAGCTGACTTGCTATCCTCAGTTAAAGATAAAATATTTGATGCTCCAATTAAATTTAAAGCTGAATTACATATATCAACAACACTTGCCATAATAAACCTTTTAAAAAAATGGGGCAGTTTTTAGGCTGCCCCTGGAGGAGAGGATTAATCTAATGCGTAAAGCATAGTTAATTCGATAGTACCAGTAGCACTTGCACCAGCTAAGGTGACAGTTACTGGATAACCATCTTGATCAGCATCAATCTCAATTCCTGAGCCTAATGCTAATGTTGCTGCAATATCAGCTTTACCAGCTGAAGCAGAAGAAGCTGCTGCTTTAAATTCATCTGCATCTAAAGCAACTGCTGTTCCAGCAGCATTGTTGTAGGCTCCATGTCCTACAGCTAAAGTTGTGCTTGAACCTAATGCGTCATGTGCAAGCGAACCACTTATTATTCTTGCACCATCAGGTAAAACAAACATTTCGATAACATCACCAGCTGAAAGCGATGATGCTTCATAAACGCCATGAGCAATACGAACTCTGCCACCTAATTCGTTGGCTTTGTTCTTTGTAGAAGGTACTGCTCTAGCATTGGTTCTTTGAGTAGAAAATACTGTTGCCATTTAAACCTCCCTTACTCTGAACACTTAATTTCTATTACTTTTTCTTCTTCCATACGAGTTGCCCCCATGGTCATGCAGTAATAGACTTGTGTTGCGTATGACTTGTCAGCACGAGTGTCGATCTGAGCATTTGGTTCTTTCCCAAGTGCGACCTTCATCCCATCTTGCGCCCATGCAAAAACTCTTCTATCAGATGAACCATCTACTGGTAATCTGTTAGAAACAATAAAGGTAAAACCTACAAAACTAGAAATTGTTCCAGTTGCTAAGGCTCTAACAGTATTGAAGTCTGCACTAGTCACAGTTGTTGAATTTAATAAATCGCTGATCTGTTTTGGAGATACAACGATGTACCTTTGAATAGATGGATCAACTGAGTTCTCATCTAGCTTCTGTTTTGCTTCAACTAACTTAGCAATTGTAAGTCCAGCTGAACCAGCAGCTATTTGATTACCAGCTGGGAAAGATGTTGTGGTTGCTCCATCCTTACCAGTTTTTGCGTCACCATGCATTGCTGCAATAATAACATCATCCATCTTTCTGCCCATAGCAGCAGCAGCTGCCCTGGCATAAGTTGATGTAGGATCAATCAATAATCTGATTTTATCCTGGTCATCAATCAAAGTCGCATACTCATAATCTGACATTGTGACCATGCGTCTTGAGTGAGGTGTTTCAATCAAAGGGGTGTCGCTGTTTCTTGTAGTTTTTTCCACAGCGGCAGTTGATCCCACCTGATCGAAGAAAGCTTTCTCACCATTAACAGTTTCAATATCTACTGTATTTCGTAGAAGTGATCCCATTTGCTGTGAGAGAAGCTGAACATTCGCTGAAAATTGATTCACGAATGCGGTAGTTATCTGATTCGCAGACATAACTTTTCTCCATTAAATTAAGGTTAAATTTTTCTACGAAGGCTATCTGCAAAGCAGACCATCTATTACTAAGGGTAATTACTCCACCTTACTCAAAGGTTTGCGCTGTGGGGCATAAGCTTATCCACAGATTAACCCATTCCTGGGTGTTCTTTATGCAGCTGGAGGACTTAACATCTCTCGAAGCTGTAAAGCTCTTGATACTGACCTACCATGATCAGGATGATTTTTATCCCAGTAGGCTGTATTGGAAGGAGCCATCAAATCGTTTAGTTCTTTTTGTACATCATCAAGCGCCATGCCTGGTACATTATCTCTTCCTGAAAAACTATCTTCACCAATTTTTTCTGCCAGGAACTGCCCAACATTTGACATAAATTCAACGATTACTGGGTTGTCACCAATCAAAGTTCCGTCTGATAATTTTATTTCACTTATGGCACTATCTTCAGGTGCAAAAGTGTCCAGGACATTATTAGCAAGATCAAACTTTCTTTGATACTCATTTCCCCATTCTGCTTTTAGCTGGGTATCAATTTCATTTCTTACCTGGTCAATTTGCTCTTCTGTTTGATTTGTAACTGACCCAATGTATTCTCCATATTCTGATAAAATAGAATCAGCTTGTGTTTGTGTAAGACCATTTTTATGAGCAAGTTCTTTAAAAAAATTTACTCCATCTTCACCAATTGTATCATTAACTTTTAACTCATAACCATCAGGCGCTTCAGGTCTACCTATTTTTGCATAAAACGCATCCATTTCTTCAGGCGTAGTATACTTTCCAGGTATAGCTACTTTATCTGCGCCTACCATTTTTTGTGCGTTTATCAATGATTTAGCCATGCCATTGATATCTTTGTATGTGGCAAGACTTGGATCATCTCTTATTGTTTCATCAATGTGATCTCTAAAATTAAATTCTGTTGCTTCAGACGCTGCTTGTCCAGTTTCTACTGGGGCATCCGCTACCTGATTTTCTTCAGACATTTAGTAACTCCTTTATGTTAGTTTGGTTAAGTTGATTTTTTATAAAGACAACGACAGATCGTTGACCTTCTTTGTATATTGTTTCATCTGAGTTTGGAATGTAAGTTGAGTTTTGAAAGTGAAATCTTTTTTCTAAATCTTCTAAAACTTTCTTGCCATCATCAGTTGAAAACAAATTTTTATATAAAATTTTAAGCTGCTCAGGATCCATCACCACCGCCTATAGCTTGCAGTAAATCTGCCTGAGTTTCTTCTGATACATCGTCAACCGCTCTTAGACCTGGCGCAGCTTCCCCAGCTGCTTTAGCAAGCATAGCTTGTTGTTGTGCCGCTGCCATTTGTTCTTGTGCTTTTGCCTTTTGCTCTCGTATACCAGCCACCTCAGATTCCCCACGAACAACACTAGCTGGTACACCAGTAGTTTTGATAATATGTTTCGCAAGTCCATCGATATCCAGGTAATCTGTAACATTAGGATCGATTTGTGTAAGCGGTGTAAGAAATTGAAACAATTCAAGTGAAGCTTGTATATCACCTTGTCTTTGTGCCTTGGCTAGTGGTGATACATATTCGATATCTATTTCACTATTCGTCATGCCTTCAGGCGCTGCTTCAAAACCTTTTTTCCTAGCTATCAAATTAAATATTCTATCGATCAAAGGTCTTAGTAATTCTGATTGTAAACGACCAGTAAGCGGTGCTAACAATCTCATTTTTTCAGTTGATCTTTGAATAATCTCTGTAGCTGTCATGCCTGGTGTATTTCCCATAACCAGCTGGTCAACATAAAAAGCTGCTCTTATAGCTGTTCTTCTTTGCTCTAGCTGGTTTTCACCAATAGGATTATTAGCGCCTATGTTGAGCGGCTCAATGCGATCCCTCGTGCCTGATCTATAAAAGTTTAGTCCACCAGGTACTGTTCGTACTGGTAGAATAAAACCATCGTCAGGAACAAGAAGGGGAGGATGTATCTGCAATTGAGCCGCCTGGATAACAGCTTTTGACATTTCATTTACCATTTTAATATCAGGTAAACTTGTCATAGCTGGTGATCTGCCATATCCATTTTCGTAAGAAGCTTTTCTGAATCTTGGAACCATGTAAGGAAACTCATCAAATCCACTTTCAGATAAAATCTTCTTTTCGTCAGGATCCATGTAAATAGACGCTATAGGTTTATTTTTTGCGTCAATCTTTACTTCATCTCTTTCATACCTGGGCATCACAATATGAAGCAGTTCGACCATATCGTAAGGTTCATCGTAACCTTTTTTCTTAATCTTACTGCTTACATTCTCTTCGCCAAACTGATTAATAGCTGCCCTGGCTGGTAGCTTGAACTCTCTAAATACAGTATCAACTCTACCAAATTCATCTTCTGAAACATAACATTCTGATATGTGCCTGGTTGAAAATCTCAGCTGACCCTCTTCATCAGTATCGACAAACATAACAGCTGTACCAAAAGTCACCAGGTCAGAATATAATTCATGAATAGCTTCATGAAAATTAGAACGACCTATCTCGACATACATAACGTCAGTTGCTCTTTCCAGCCATTCTTTGGCTATGTCATCAGATTCAAACTGATCGTCAGTATATCTCAAACTAAACCAAGGTGTACCTGAGTTCGTCAGCATACCATGCATACTAGACGCCATAAGTTCAGCAGCAAAACCAGCTGTGCCATCAAATATACGTTCAGTATTTTTATCACCTGGCGTTCTTTTCCTGGTGACATTGCCTTTATTAGGAACAACGAAATCCCCAATTTCTTGCCAATGACTTTCCCAGTTACTTCTGTATTGCTTCAAGGCGCTAAACCTTTTCATCAATACAGCTGCTCTTTTATCTACTTCAGCCATTATCAACCATACATTCCAGGTCTTTTATTCTGACCCAACAAACTAGGTTTTTCTGTTGGTGCTTCTTCAAGCAACCCTTGCCCACCAGTAACCCTGGCAGCCATCTGACCTTTCTTTCTAGCCTGAGTTGTTTTTACACGCTGCTGCTCTTTAGAACCTTGAGGTGTAACTGTAGGCTTGATTGGAGGAGGGGGTGGCGGTGGTGGCGGTGGTGGTGGTGGTGAAGGTGATCTTAAAAATCCCATATTATGCTCCTACTGTTTTAAAAGGGTTATATTCCATCTCAGCGTGAATCTGAGGTGGTCTTATATTTTTGTTTGTTTCTTTTATCCCACACGCTAAATATCTAAATGCATCAGCGTAATGAGATGACCAATCATGTACTGGCGTTGTTCTAAATGTCCTGGCTCTTTCATTGTATCCACGATGATACTGCCTTAGCGCATCCAAACCTGATTTACATTTTTCTGCATCAAACCAACACCTGGGTAATAACATCTGCGCTGCGTGTATTCCATCTTCCAATGGCAGCTTTGGAACTACCCTAAAATTTAAACCTAAATCCCAGGCAATTTCTCTTCTTGATTTTCCTGAACCAAGTTCACGCACCTCAATATCATGGGGTGCATAGTGATTGCCATATAAATAATTTCTTCCTGATAAAACCTTCACATAGTGCGGTAAACCCTCACCACGATTTTCGTAACAATCTATAACATGAATAGCACGACCAATAGACTGCGTAAACCAAATGGCTGTACTATCACCAATTCCTAGATCCCAAAACGTATCAACCTTAATTGTAGGATCATAAGGAACTTTTGAAATTCTTTGATCTTCCATAGCAGCTTCAAGTTCTTTACCAAAAATACTGCCTGGCACATTTGCAACCCAACTACATTCATATTCCTGGGCATACTGATCTGCGGTCATTGCTTCCCTAGCGCTACGCAATTCAGTTGCATTTAATATTGCTGTGTCACTTGCCTTATGTATTGCTGTATACCAGCCATCATTATTAACAGCGTGTTCATACATTTCAAAAAAAGCATTTTGCCCTTTTGGTGTTCCTACAAAATAACAAAACCCTTCACGATCAGATAGCGCTGGTCTAATTATCTCAGGAAATACCTTTTCAGGCATATCCGCCACCTCATCCATGAAACATCCATCTAAGTATATTCCACGAAGGCTATCAGGATTTTCTGCTCCCAGTAAGCTTATACGCCCACCATTAGGTAAATCACAACGTAATTCTGTTTCATGAAACTTAATACTGGGTATTCCACCAGCAAACTGTTTCAAATAATCCCAGGCAACAGCCTTAGCTTGTCTGTAAGTAGGTGCTAAATAAGCATATCTAGGCGCCTTCTTAGGACATAATACAGCTGCCCTTAACAAATGATTGATAGCCATTACTGTTTTACCCATCCTTCGATGACATACAATAACGCCCCATCTATACTGCTCCAGGTTTTGATGTAACTTTGCCTGAAGTTGTCTTGGTTTATAAGGTATTACAATCTGCATGAACGTCAGACACTCTCTAATCTGTATTTACGCTACAGAACTCTGCGCCTTGTCCTGGGGTATATAGGGTATATCTGTAGGAAATTTGCATTTTTTTTTGCAAACATTCTGCAAACATAAATAGTTCCTTCTGTAAAAATATTACTGCCACCCTTCGTTACAGTTTTCCAGGGCATCGACTTTCAAAGTCGTTCAAGCTGGGGTATCCCTCGTGCGTGTAGCTAGGTCAGGCAGAGGATGTTGTATATATACATTCACCCTACTTTAACTTCACCATTATCCCAGCTTAAAGTTATACTGTTATCAACAGCAACGCTTGGTTCATCCTTCTTATCTCTAAGACCATAAGGCTGTATCCTGGCAAGTGTCCACTTCAACGTATCAATCTCTAACCTTCTACGCTGTACCTCAGCATTCAGCAATCTATTGTCTACACTTTCAGGTAAAGGCTGCACAGCTAGATCATTAATATAATCTGAATAATACTCAGCTTGTAATACTCTACCTTTACGATAGATCTCCCACAACTCGTCATCATCCTGAACTGCCCTGGTCACAGATCTATAACTTGGCATACCTTTTGTTTTACAAATAGTAACCAGGCTTTCACCACAAGCTAAACGATTAGCTATGTTTGTCATCACTATTTTGTTCACTATCTTTGCCATATAACTTTTCACCAATAGATACGTTGCACATTATACAAACAAACTCGAACAATCTTCCATAGTTATCCATGTGCCATTTACCAACTAAAGCGGTTTTACATCGTTCACAAAGCAATAATGTCTGATTGTCTTTTTCTGTCATGACACAATATCTAGTGCCATTTTAATATAAATATGCCATATTTAATGTCATTCGTCATCTTTTATTAATCTTATAATACAACTTAATTAACGCTTCTCGATACCTTCTTCTAACAATACGATGATCATTTAAGCGCAATATCCTGGCAATCTTAGTCCATTGTATCCCTCTATCTCGATAAGCAGCTGAATGTGCAACTGCCCAAACAAGCTTTCTATCAGGGATATCCATCAATGCCAGGTAGTCTGCAATTTTATCATACCTGGTAATCTCAGCAGCTGTCGCTGATAGCTTCATCTCACTTTTACCATCCCAGCCATAACTACCCCACTCATTAACGTAATCCATCCAAAAAGACATTTTTTGCTTTCTAATAACTGGTGGCAACTTTCTATCAGTTTCAGCAGCTTCTAAAAATAAGTCATGTATTTGATCTATGCTTGTCATACTTCCTTTCTGCCTGGTTAATCCAATCAAGCTTCTCAAAGTAGCTGACATTCTGTAATGCTCTAATCACATCCATGTAGCCATCTGAAGAATAATGAGGTCGTATCAAACGTAACACTCGATCTAATCTAAAATTTAGATCGTCAATCTGTCTACGCTCTTTTGCTCTTTTATAATTGTAGCTGAAATTTTTTGTGGTTTTGTTAAGAACATTTTTTACAGCATTCTGCATAGTAGAGTTTACTGTAAAGTTTGCTTTTTCTTTAACAATATTATTTTTAGGAACTTTGTCTTGTACAATCTTCTGCATACTTTGCTGTAAAGTATGCAGTAAAGTTTGCCTTTGAATCAAAATTTTATCTTTTTCTTTTTTTTCGTCAATCATTTTTTTCTTCCAATGCAGCAGCTATATATTTGTAATTCCCACCATCTACCGCATGATCCCTTTTATACCCACCTACATCCCACCTGGTATTTTTAAGTTCGCTCAATAATCTTGCGGTATCAGCTGGTAAAACAACCTCACCTTCTTTTAATTTATTTTTTAAAACTAATGTTGCACGAATTGCAAAGTTCTCAAAAACTTCTTCATAGTTTCCGTATTCTTTTCCACGCTGATTTAATATCGATGCAGCTTCTTTTGCTATTTGTTGTGGTTTACTCAAGTCCTAACTCCCTTAAACTTATATTATCATCGTCATCAAACTCATCAAAATCGTCAAACCTTGTTCTAGGCTGTTTAGATCGCCTTACAGCTGGTTTAGTTTTCCTGGGTACTTTTGTATCCATAACCATTTGATTTGGCGCTCTACGCAGCTTATTTAGGTCTAAAAATTCCTGAAGTCTTGTTTCAACTGTATAAAATGAATGATTGCAGCTAACACATACCCTTCTGCGTTTCACCTGGTTGTTTTCATAGGCTCGACTATCTTTGACCTGGGTAGGTTTTTTGCAAACAGTACAGTTCATCCAAATAATTCCAGCTGTGTTTTTACAAATGAATTGTGATCTTTTTTATTATAATTAACTACAGTTCCATGGTTAAGTTTCCACAGTTCATCCATAAGATTGTCAAACTCCCTGGGGTTTTTCTTTTGTAATTTTAAATACAAATCTAACAGTTCGTAATGTCCATCACTTTTTAATCTTTTAAACCAAGCTTTCCACCAATCTTGATCAACTCTCATAATCCAAGCTGCCTTGCCATGCCTTCAATAACCTGGCTCTTTGCTGTTTCTTTTACTTCAATCAAGTTTGTTAAAAATAATTTAAGCTTTGCAAAATTATCTATAACACCAACTATTGCACCAGCTTCACGAAGCTGCTCATGAACTTCTTTTTGTCTTTTCGTAGCTTTGCCGCCAGGTCTTTTCAATTCAATAAATATTGTTGTGGGTATGCCGCTCCAAAAATACTTTGTTGGCACAAACAAACAAAGATCAGGAAACCCAGTTTTCATCCCCATGTTTTTCATTTTGACCATGTAATTAACATGACGCTTACCTTCATTGGGTGAGTGATGATAAAAACATCCTTTAGGCAATGACGCATCTAACCAATCAACAACAAGTTTTTGAAATTGATATTCTGTAATCTTTACCATTTTTGTTCTGCATAAAAATCATTAGGCGTAACTGCACCACCAGTAACTGTCATTATTGCAATCATAAATTTTAACTTTGGAATCATGTGATCTTTATGTTCTTTTGGTAAACAATAACGCCTGGCAACTGTAGCATGAGAAACACCTATCAGCTTGGCTAGTCTTGCATAACTTAAATTATTTTGATCTTTATATTCTTTTAATGTCATGAGTAATTAATAATTAATTTGACAGAAAAAGTCAATCTATGTTATCTATTCCCATACTGTAACAATAGAGGTAATTTAGTATGAATACATTCCCAAGCATACCTAAATGGGCATCCAACAAAAACTACCTTTGGCATTCTAATCCTGAAAGCAGACCTATTTGTAGAACGCTTTTTGATAAATGTGTGATTAGACCAAAAGTAAATATTGCCTATGAAATTTTAAAAGGTGAAAGAAAAGGTGATAAAGACGCAGCATCTAAAACTGTAGATTTTTATAATAATGACGCAGCTAAAATGGCAGCTGGTCGAATAACACAACAACTACTTAACGATTATCTAGTCGATCACAAAGCTGATACCCTGGATGATTGTGTTGACGCTGGTAAAGAATTATTTGCTGAATATAAACCCAGGACATGGGATGAAGGCAAAGATCAAAACCAGCTGGAAATTTGTGTTGGTAGTTTTTTTGATGTTTTTAAAAACGCATTACAAGCTTTAGAAGAAGCACAAAACAAACTGCGCATAAATAAACTATCAGGTGAAGAAGATTATATGTTTCAAGTACCTGGTCTTCAATTAGAGTACAGCGGTAAGCCTGACTTTAATGGTCAAATAGAATTAAAAACTACCTGGGCAACTTATAGCAAGCTTATGGCGTCAGGTAGAAGATCAGCTTCAATACCTACACAACCGCAATGGTCACACTTATGCCAGGTTGCTGGATATTGGGCAAGAAATCGTAAACCGCAAGCTTTAGTTTATGTTAACGAAAAAAACTACAGAGTGTTTACTGAAGAAAATTGTGAAAAATTATCTGAAGAATCATTACAAAACATATGGAATTTTATTGTAAACAAATGCCGCATTCGTGAAAATTTGTTGCAATCATCAAATTCAATTCAAGATTTACTTGGTTTGATTGAGCCTGATTTTAGCCATATGTGGGCATGGGATCTACATCCTGATGTATTAAAAGAAGCAAAACAACAATGGGGGTTTGTATGAACAAAAAATATTTAAAGCTTGCGTTTCTTGAAGCTAATAAAGACGCAAAAAAATATATGAATGAGTACTTAAAACTTATAATTGAAGTGCTTGGTTTTTTCATGGTTGTGATTTTTTTATTATTTATATGGATAATAACATGAATCAAATCAGTATGTTTGAAAGCTTAGAGTTACCTAGAAATGTAAGGGAAGCTAAGTTTTTAGAGTTCCACGCCAAGTATCCAATAGTTTATGAACTGTGGGATAAATTCACAAAAGAATGTATATCCAGGGGCATGAACAAGGTTGGCGCAGCTTTAATCATGGAACGAATTAGATGGGAAACTAGTGTTACAATTCAAGACGCTAGACCTGATGGAGAAAAGATTAAAATAAATGATCATCACAAAGCTTATTATTCAAGGCTTTGGATGAAGAATAACCCAGCTTATAAGGGTTTATTTAATACGAGAGGAGTAGAAGGAAGTGAAATTTGAGGATATAATTAACGAAATAAAAGCTATTGATAAAGTCGATATCAAGGGTAAAGCATATACAACTGTAGCAACAAGAGTAGAAGTTTTTAGAAAATTTTTTGGTTTTGATTATGCAATAAATACAGAACTGCTAGTCGATGATGGCAAAAGAATTTTGATGAAAGCAACCATAACCAATAAAGAAGGTAATGTTGTAGGCGTTGGTCATGCTGAAGAAATTAGAGGATCAGGATATTTTCCAACTGGTGATAAAAGAAATATAAACACTACATCAGCGGTTGAGAATTGTGAAACCAGCTGTATTGGTCGTGCGCTTTCGTCATTATCTTTACATGGTGGTGAGTATGCTTCAGCAAATGAAATTCAAATTGCTGAGGACAAAAAAAAGAAAATTGAAAAAACAGATAACAATCAAGAACAAAAAATTGATTGGAAAGCTTGGGTTGATCAACAAAAAGAATTGTTAGACAAAATGTCTAAGAATGGTTTAGTTGCTTGGGCAGCTAAAGAGGAAGCAAACCTGGTAAAAATAAGCAAAGAAAATAAACAACAACATACTGTAATTTTTGAATATTGGAAGGAGAAAAAAAATGGCAGCACCTAATTTTAAAAATTCAAAACTTAGATTGGATGCATCAATAAATTCAACTGATAGAATATCTGTTTCTTTTTGGTTAAATATTGATGATGCAGAATTATCAAATCAAATAGAAGCTTATTATGCTATAGCAAATAAACAGCCAAGCATACAGCTGCAAAGAAACGATGGTAATTATATTACTGTTGCAAGCGCTAATTTGTTTTTACCTGATGAAGTAAAAGCAAAACATCAAGCTTCTAATCCAGGAAATACAACAAGCATGGGGGAAAGCGATGACCATTTCCCTGGAGCATAAAACATTATTCAAACCTAAAGAAGTAGCCATTAGATTTTTTGGAAATTTCAATGATGCAAATAGAAAAAAAATTTACCGCTGGATTCAACAAGGTAAAATAAAAGTAGTAAAAGATAACAGAAACTATTACATACCCAAGAATGAAATAGAAAGAGTTGAAGCGCATCTTGGTGCTGTTATCGATAGTAAGGTGGGGGGTTAAACCCCACCATACAATTTTAGTTTTTTAAGAGTTGCCCTTGCGCTCTGTATCAATCCTTTTTCAACAGTAAGTACACCTAGCGCACCACATTCTGAATAATAATCAGCATCATCTTCTAGTTCATTTAAAAGTGATTTATCTTTAGTACAAATAAAATAATGAGTTTTTGTTTCTTTTAATATCTTTGGACTAGGTAAATCTCTAGCAACATGATCATCGTAAAACATTTTAGTAATTTTTAACATTTTAAACTCCACCATACATTGCTTCAGCTGCGGCTGCTCTAGTCTTTTCTTGCTTCTTGTCATTTTGAACATAATGACCATACTGCTTGTAAGTAAAGTTTGGTGTACTATGCCCCATAAGAGCAGCTACAGTTGACCAATCTTCACCCAGGCTAGATAGCTGTACTGAAGCATAAAAGTGTCGCATATCACCCCATAAAATCCTATCAACACCAGCTTCCTGGCAAACTCTCTTGATAACTTTATCGAGTACCTTTTGCATTTTTGGTGTACCATTAGAACTAGCAAATACTAAATCATCATCCTTGCTGTACTTTGATTGCAGCTTCAACACCTTTAATTCACTAATAGTCTTAGCATCAACTGGTATAGATCTTCTGCCACGCTTAGTTTTAGGCGCCCCAATGATTTGTGTTCCATGCTTTACTGCGCCTTCAACTTTAATCATATGATTATCAAAATCTATACTTGACCATTTCAACGCTCTTAACTCACCTTGCCTTATACCAGTTGCCAGGGATACAATGACCATACAGCGGTCTAATTGATTTTCAGCTGGTAAACCCTTGGAAACAATCTTTTGTATTGTAGTAGGCTGTATTCTAGGCGCTCTATCAGATACTTCTTTAGACATACCCAAAGAAACTTTGTCCATCACATTGATAGCTGCCCAGCCTTTACGCACACAATAGTTAAAAAACATTTTCAAAAACTTAATTCTTTTCTCAGCTGTTGCTCTTGATTTACCTTCTGCCTGGATACCTTTAAGTAAGGCGTCAGATAATTCATCCTTGTTTTGTTGTGTCATTATGTTCATTTCGTGACGCTTCAATAACTTGCCATCAATGGATATAGATAAAACAAACTCAATAGATTTAACAAGATCAGAATAAAATGATGGTGATGTACTATCATCCATAACCCTCTCATATTGATACTTCATAAATCTAGCAGCTGCTTCATCAACCTTAGATATTTCAATTCTTTCAATCAAAGAACCAGTTAGAAATTTAGCTTTGAGAATACCAGCTTCTTCTATTGCTTCTTGCTTAGTTTCGTAGTTACCAAAAGCGTGTGAGTAACCCACACGCCTGGCATCTATTACCCAGTAGTTTCTTGACTTCCATAGTCTTACTTTAAGATCTTTCATTATGCTACCTCTCTAACTGATTGTATCCATTCTAAAGCTGGTTTAGTGTTCTCACCAAATGATCTATGATCATAACTAGCACCACAGCTTTCACCAATAACCCAGGTCAATAATCCATCATCACTTTTAGGTTTAGAAATTTTTTGTAATACAAACCCACAAGCTAATAATGAAGCTCCACTTTCATAAGGTCTAGTGTAAGTAACAACACATTTGTAACCTAATGCAAAACAAGCATTAACCGCTTTTCTTAAAAGAAAACTTGATACATTATTTCCTTCTTCTAGACCAGGTCTTACAACACAACGTCTAATTTCAACATGATCTCTTCTTTTTGACCATGCATGGCTTGAACAATTATCAACAGTAACAATCCCAAGATACTCATCTGATGGGTTATATCTATCGATAACACCTATAGTAAACTTATGTCTTTTCAAAGGCTTACTATGTCTATGATATTTAAGAGTATAATCAGATGCTTCATCTAATTTTACCCTTTCGATCTCTAACATTCTTTTCATATTTTTTCTCCTCATATTATATATATAACAGTTTCTGTCACATTTACAATACAAAGATACAAAAAAATGCAAACAAATTTAATTTATTCTAATATATCAGGGAGTTATAGAGGTGGGGTATCGACCTAAGATTTATTTTTCATCATTAAAGATTTCTTTTTTTTACCCTCTTTCATAGGCTTTTTCTTTGTAGATTTTTTACCATAAGATGATTTGCCATACATAATATTATCCTTTCATTTTTTTCATTAGTGACATTGCTTTTGACTTCGCAGCTTTTGATAAATCTTTTGCGTGGTAAACTTGCTTTGAACCAGCGCTGTGTGTTTTTCCAGTATGAATTGCACCACCAGGCATTTTGTGGACTTCGCCTTTGTATGGTTTTCCATCACTAAAAAAATGTATTCCTTCTGCCATAATTTAACTCCACTTAGTTTTATCTGCCCAAAACGCAGCAGACATTTTTCCTTTTGAAATATTTTTTGCGTGTCTTGCCTTGAAGTTTTTACGCTTATCTTTCATCTTTTGACTTTCACCTTCTTTTGGCGCACCAGCTGTGTTAGCACCTTGCTGTCCAAATCGAATAGTCTTAATTTGATTACCTGATTTAGCTACAACTATATGACTTTTAGTTGGGTGACCAGGTGTTCTTTTAGGTTTGTTGTACCCACTAAGCTTAAATCTTTTTAATAGACTTGCGCTCATGTTGCCTTAACATCTCCCATCTTAGCTGCTTTCTTAGCAAAGTTAGCACCACCCATTTTAGTAAGTGTTCCATAAACATATTTGTTTACATCCTTACCTTTTAGTCCTTTTGCTTTTGCTTTTTTCATCAAAGACATTTCAAGTTTTTCCATACCTGGCATTATATACTCCTATATTTTCTTGTTTTTTTCATTATGGATTCAGGTTGTTTTGAAAACTGTTTACCAGCTTTCTTAGCTTTTCTTTTGGCAGCTGTAGTTGCTGCATATTCAGCTGGTGTTAATGCTTTGATTGCAGCTGTAGGTAAATATCTTTCTCCAGTTACACTTGATTTTTTACCTGACTTTGTACGCCATTTCTGTTTGCCCCAGCTTTTTAAACTTTGTTGTGACTTGGCTAAACTCATTTATATCCACCACCCCTAGCCTTATATGTCTTTGCAAGAAGCTGCGCTTTCCTGGCAGACCATTTACCAGCTGCTGTACCATGAGTGTTCCTTGCTAAAATAGATTTATATAATCTTTTTCTCATTGTTGGTTTGGTATAATTACCAGCTGCGTTAACCGCCATAGATCAAACCTTTCTGATAACCAGTATCTCGATTGTAAGTTAATGTTTCTTTCCTTGGTTCATGGACATAGCTGCAATGAACCCATCCTGAGTTTTTATCTCCAGGCTTGTAACATTCTAATATCAGTTGATCGAATGGTAGATTACTTTCTATCCACCTGGCTAAATCATAATTATCTATACCTGATACTTCAAAGTCAGCTGCCTGACCTTTGGCGTGTTGGCTTTTGATTGTAGATCCAACAGCTACACACAGTTCAGGTGATCGATATCCACTTGAAACAATGAATGCACCAAACTTATCTCGAATAGGTTGCAAAATATTTTCAGCTAATAGTTTTAAATTTTCTATGTGTTCTTTATCAGGATAATTATCTATCCCTTTTCTTTCAGCTGTTTGACTTTTGATCATCTCAGCCAAGGTAAAATTTGTTGATAGTTCCATTATTTTCTTTTCCTAAATTTATCTACACCTTTCAAACCTAGTCCAGCTAATATGGTCACATACAAAACATTCTGATACCAATCAGGTAATTCATTTAATCTATCAAAACCTTGTTTGACTATATCTTCCATGCCAGGAATAAAAACTAGTATTACTGGTATCAAAACAATAATAGTTATTATCTCATCTTTCCAAGAGTTCTGAGTACTTTGCGCCATGATAAGTTCCCATTTACTATCATGGGTGGCAGCTGTTTTCATTACCTCAGCTTCAGCTTCTGCTTTAGCTTTAGCAACAGCAGCTTTGCCTTTTGTTTCCTCAAGCTTCCTATCTAAAAAAGATGTAGCCAGGTTTGCAAGCGGTGTTAAAAATTGTATCATTTTTTACTTTTATCCATCCAAGCAGTTGTACCCATATAGGTTCCAACAATACCAGCGCCACTTATATAAAATAAATTTGAAATATCTGACATAGCTTCCAGGCGATCTAGCGGTATGAAGAAGCAAGCAACTGTAAACACACCCATACCAATAAGTGTATATCTAGCCATACGAAGCTGCGCTAAATTTTTTCTTAATCGACTTTCGTTTTCTTTTATCTCTTTAGCTTGTTTCAGTTCTTCATTTGTAATTTCGTTGTCACCATCAAGATCGTATGAATCGATCATAGATCCTTTTTGTAATTTCTTTTGTGCCATTAAAATAACCTCGTACCTTTGTTTACTAAAGTGGCTTTGCACATACATTCATATTTACGCACCTGATCCCCAAGTTGCATAACCTGACCATGCAATCTGTTTTTAAAATAATTACAATTGTTTACGTTTGAAAACTTTAGATCCCCACTATACTGTAAAGGATCTGTCATAAAACACATTAATATAAATGCAGCCTTCATCTACTTTCCTTATATAACCAAGCAAGCATAAAAATAAATCCAACAACTGTGAGAAACAATACTACCCAGCCTACACCTTCCCATATCTTGCGGATCATTTCTTGTCTTTCGTAAATCTCTTTTTTTCGCTGGAGCCTAATCTCTTTTTCCATTTCCAAAATTTGGTTCCATGAATTGGCTCCGTAGTGAAAATTCAAAAATGACTTGAGTTCCTGTCGCTGTGCTTCTAACTTTTTTTTTGCGGTAAATGCTTCAATAGCACTTGCTTCTATCTCTTTACCTTTAAATAATTTACGAAGTGGTGAAGCATTCTTCGCAGATTTCTCTGCATTATCAATGTCACTCATCGCACCCATCCAGCGTGATAGGTCTTTACCCATTGATTCTATTTCTCGACCAGCCATAAAACCAGCACGAATTGCACCAAAAGCCTTGGAAGCTGCTGTAATGGCAAGTCCAATTGATGCTGGATCCATTAAATTTTTCCTATTTTAAAACTATTGATAACAACAAAAGAATTGTTGTACCAGCTGTGCCTATCATTATGGCTTCTATTCGTTTTATACGAAGGATAGTTTCCTTCCATCTCTCTGCACACACAGCTTCATGTGTATCTATCTGTGACTTAACTTCTGTTACTGATGGTCTAGGCATATACTCTAATATTATACCCCACACTAGCCTTTAATTTCCATAGCTGTTATAGTTGATGTAGTTCTTGAGTTATATGCACCATCATCTCCACTATTCGTTCCATTAATAGCCAATCCAGTAGTGTTAGGATTATGTTTATTTTGACCTTGTACAGTATAAGTAAGTTGTGATGTTGAATTATGAGTGGTATCTAACACTTGCATCACTTTACTTTCAATATTGTAATGATCATTAAAACTTGTGCTTCCATATATATGTGCCATTCCCAACATTCTGTTTCCAGCTGCAACTGGTGTAATTATGGCATTCCCACCTCTAGCAATTCTAAAGGTAATATGATAACTCGAAATAGAAACTTGCAAAGTTGCAATTACATATATTTTACTAGATGTAGAACTTGGTGTTATATTTACACTAAGTCCACTTATATTTTCAAAATTAAGATCAAAATCAGCACTACCAGTATTGTCTAGTTTGTTAGCACTTACAGTTTGTATAACACTACCATTAGGTAAAGAACTTAAACCACTTCCACTAAAATTTAATTTTGTTAATGCCATAATCTATCCTATTAAATGTCCAGTTAAAGTAACATTATATTTATTTGCTACAGTACTTACATAAACATAACCTTTATTTACATTAATTCTAATTCTATCATTTTGTGCTAATAAAACTGATGCACTAAATGTTATGTTAGGTAGTAAAGTAGCACCTGAACCAGTATAATGATAAGCTCCATTTATTATTTCTGAATAGCTTGATCCATTATCTGTGGATTTTTCTAATAATACTTGTACTTCTCCTCCAACTGGTACAGTAGAAGCATTTACTCCAGCACCTATTGCAGAAAAATTAAATTGATATACACCATTAACTGGCACAAGAAAGTAATTACCACTTGTATTCCAATGATTGCCTTGATTAGTGACAGGAGAATCAAAAGTTATAAGTCCACCAATTGAAATAGATCCACCAGAGTTAAATCTTACAACATGAAAAAAAGGTAATTGTGGTTTAGTTACTCTACCACTTCCATCAATAGTCATAGCAGTATTTCCACTACTGTTCTGAATATTGTTTACTTTAATTATACTTGTCATAGTTTATCCTATGTTAGTTCTTGAATTAAATTTATAATTAGTCTTGTATATATATCTTCATGTGGCATGGTATTAGAGTTTCTATAATAATAAGAAGTACCATGAGTTTGCACACCCATTACTTGATTAGCATTTAATTGAATTGTTACACTACCAGTAGAAGTTCTAGATTCTCTTGCCCAAAAAGTTTGAGCTATCACATTATCATCAACATTTAAATGCCATGATTTAACATCACCCTCAAGTGATGATATAGTAAAAAAATCTACAAAATATAAACCTTTAACTGGTGCAGTATATTTATATGTTGAGGTATTAAAATCAGAGCTTCCACTTCCAGCACTTTGATATACAGTATTAAATGGTAAATAGCCATTGTCAGCAACGCTTACATAACCACTTGTTCCTTGTGGATAAACCCAAACATAACTTGTAGTTTTTGG
>CEQD01095735.1_pt1 | contig 36194 bp, 34 predicted proteins | sample 530511 | NCBI WGS metagenome assembly CEQD01 (sample SAMEA2620230, study PRJEB7988) | marine metagenome | biome: marine biome (ENVO:00000447); feature: surface water layer (ENVO:00002042); material: "saline water (ENVO:00002010), including plankton (ENVO:xxxxxxxx)" | depth 5 m | reverse complement strand
ATATTTTTCAGAAATTGTCCATTTATCTGATATAGCAAGAGTGCATGCAAAAAGGTGCCCAAGTAAAAAAGCGTTTATTTTTGAAGATAGAGTGGTCACATATAAGGAGTTTGATATTAACTCTGAGCGAGTAGCTAATGGTCTGGTTTCCGAAAATGTCGCTGACCAAGATCGTGTTGCTTATATGGATAAAAATTCTGATCGATTTTACGAATTAGTAATGGGTTGTGCAAAATCAAATTCGGTCATAGTTGGTATAAATTGGCGATTAGCACCACCAGAGGTAGCATATATTCTTAATGATTCAAGTGCAAAAATTTTATTTGTGGGAGAAGATTTTTTTGGACTTATTGACCAAATTATTGAAAATGTCCCCAGCATACAAAAGGTAATATGTATGTCAGGAAGTCATAAAAACTGGCCCTCATATGAAGAATGGAGAGACAAACAAAAAGAAACTAGATGCGACAGAAAACCACAATTAAATGATGTGGCAATTCAAATGTACACCTCTGGCACAACAGGTAATCCAAAAGGTGTTCAATTAACTCATGACAATTTTTATTCATCAAGAAACCCTGAACCACAGGAAGGTTTAGAATGGAGTGAATGGAGTGAGGATGAAGTTCAACTTGTTACTGCACCAACATTTCATATTGGTGGGGCAGGCTCCGGTATTGGAGGTTTATATGCTTCTGCGACAAATGTTGTTTTAAAAGAGTTTGAACCTTCAGCAGTTTTAAATGCTATAAATGATTATGGAATTACAAAAATTTTTATGGTTCCAGCCATGATGAAAATGATACTTGATAATCCATTAGCAAGAGAAACAAATTATTCGACAATCAAGTACATCTCCTATGGCGCTTCTCCCATACCTTTAGATCTATTAAAGGAAGCTATAGAGGTTTTTCAGTGTGGATTTATTCAATTATATGGAATGACAGAAACAACTGGATCAGTAACTTATCTACCACCAGAGGATCATACCGTTGAAGGTAATGAAAGAATGAAGTCTGCTGGTAAAGCCCTACCACATTGTGAAATAAAAATAGTTAATGAAAATGGAGAAGAGGTAAACAAAAGAGAAGTTGGTGAAATAATTGTAAAAACAACCTCGAACATGATTGGATATTGGAATTTACCTAATGAAACAAAAAAAACACTAAAACACGGATGGTTATACACTGGTGACGCAGGTTACATGGATGAAGATGGATATGTTTATGTACACGACAGGGTTAAAGATATGATTGTCTCGGGAGGTGAAAATGTTTATCCAGCAGAAGTTGAAAGTGCTATTTTTAGTCATGAAATGGTTTCCGATGTCGCTGTCATTGGCGTTCCAGACCAAAAGTGGGGAGAAGCCGTAAAGGCCTTGGTAGTTCTCAAAGATAACTGTAAAGCATCAGAAGAGGATATAATTAACTTTGCTAAACAAAGAATTGCTAGTTTTAAAACACCAAAATCTGTTGAATTCATTGATGAACTTCCTAGAAATCCATCTGGAAAAATATTAAAAAAAGAATTAAGAAAACCCTATTGGCAGGGTTTAGAAAGAGCTATAAATTAATTTTGGAGGAAAACTATGTCTACTCAAAAACCTATTGCAGATAATTTATTTACTTGGCCCTCTGATAGCCCAAAACTAATCGGAAGTAAAGATGTTGAAACAGGTAGATATTTTTTTCCTGCAAAGAATTCAAATCAACATGAAAGAGTTGAACTTTCAAGCAAAGGTAAATTATGGACATGGACAGTACAACGTTTCCTTCCCAAAACACCATATATAGATCAAGTTTCTCCTGAAGATTTTAAACCATATGCAGTAGGTTATATTGAACTTCCTGGAGAAATTATGGTAGAGTCTAGGATAGTTGATATTGATCCAACTGATCTGGAAATAGGTATGGAGATGGAACTAACAATAGAACCATTTGTTAAAAATGATGAAGGTGAAGAGTTAATGATTTTTGCCTTTAAACCCTCAAAAAAATCATAGGAGATAAATTATGACAGAAGTAGCAATAGTAGGAATTGGTATTCATCCATTTGGAAGAACAGATGGTGTTTCAGGCCTTCAACAAGGTGTACATGCTGCCAAAGAAGCTCTTTCAGATGCTGAGATTGAATGGAAAGATATTGAATTTGCATATGGAGGTTCCTCAGCTGCAGGTAGCGCAGATACAATGGTAAGTGAGCTTGGTCTTACTGGCGTACCGTTTATGAATGTATCTAATGGGTGTGCTACAGGAGGTTCAGCATTACTATCCGCATATACGACTATAAAGTCTGGACAATTTGACATAGGCATGGCTGTAGGTTTTGATAAGCATCCTCGAGGCGCTTTTAACGCTGATCCAGAAGCTGCTGGTTTACAAAAATGGTACGGTGAGACTGGACTTATGCTAACAACCCAATTTTTTGGGATGAAAATTCAAAGATATATGCATGATTACGGAATATCTTCTGATGCTTTAGCTTTAGTAGCTGAAAAAGCCTTTAATAATGGCTCATTGAATCCAAATGCCTGGAGAAGAGATCCAGTTTCAAAAGAAGATATTCTAAATGGTATGATGGTCTCTGATCCTTTAACCAAATTTATGTTTTGTTCGCCTGCAGAAGGTGCTGTAGCATTAATTTTGTGTAAAGCGGACTTAGCAAATAAATACACCACTAAACCATTGTTTTTAAAAGGTGCAGCATTTAGATCAAGGCCTCTTGGTTCGTTTGAAGTTTTTAGTCCTTCTCTTGAAATTGAAAGAGGACCAAGTCCAACAGTAGGTGCTTCTAAAGCAACATTTGAAATGGCTGGAATTTCTCATGAAGATATTGATTTGGCTCAATTACAAGATACTGAATCAGGTGCGGAGATTATGCACATGGCTGAAAATGGCTTTTGTAGAGATGGTGACCAAGAAAAAATGCTTCAAGATGGGGAAACTAAAATTGATGGTAAACTTCCTGTAAATACTGATGGTGGTTGTATAGCAAATGGTGAACCCGTTGGTGCATCTGGGTTAAGGCAGGTATATGAAAATTGTGTTCAACTAAGAGGTGCTGCGGGAAAAAGACAAGTGCCTAACAATCCAAAGTCAGCTTATACTCATGTTTATGGAGCCCCAGGTATATCTGCGTGTACAATTATTACCAACTAAATAAAACTAACAGGATAAATTATGATAAATAAAAAATTTCTTCTTGCTGAAAGACCAGTGGGGAGGCCAATTTCCGATAATGACTTTGAGTATAAAGAAGAGGAAGTCAGAGAAATAAACGATGGTGAGATTTTGTTAGAAAATATGGTAATAGAGTTTCAGCCTGCGCAAAAAGGATGGATGGAAAATATATCAAACTATGTAGCGACTTTAGAAATTGGCGATGTAATGCGTTGTAATGGTATTGCTCGTGTTTTGAAAAGTAAATCAGATAATTTTAAAAAAGATGATATAGTAACTGGACAAACCTGCTGGCAAACTCATCCTATATTAAAAGACTCAGAGATTGAATTAATTGAAGATAATGATATGCCAACAGCTTATTTAGGGGCGCTAGGGGGCACAGGATTAACAGCATATTTTGGAGTAACAAAAATAAGCAAACCAAAACCAGGTGATATAGTAATTGTTACTGGTGCTGCTGGTGGTGTAGGTTCGATTGCTGGTCAAATTTTCAAAATCTCAGGATGTAAAGTATATGGTATTGCTGGTGGTAAAGATAAGTGTGAAATGCTTATAGATGAATTTGGTTTTGACGGAGCTGTAGATTATAAATCTGAAGATCTTAACGAAGCTTTAAAAAATTTATGCCCAAATGGAGCTGATATTGTTTATGATAATGTTGGAGGAAGAATTTTAAATGATTGTTTATTGCATCTGGCACAAAATGCTAGAATTGCTATTTGTGGAATTATATCAAGACATAAAACTGATAATATGAACTTCGGACCTGAAAATTACTCAAATTTAATTTTTAAAAGAGCAACAATGCAAGGATTTTTAGTTCTTGATTACATGAATGAAGCACATGTTGCTCGTAAAAGAATAAAAAAATGGATTAAAGATGGTCTTTTAGTTTGCAAGGAAGATATTAAAGAAGGTTTTGAAAATGCTCCTGATACCCTTAAAGGTCTTTTTGATGGTCAAAATAAAGGAAAACAACTTTTAAAGATTACTAACTAATTGATTATATTAGATATTGAATCATAGACGAAGATTGTTTAGTGGTGTATTAATATCGAGTAGAATTTTATATTAAAATTGAGGAGATTTTTGATGGATAAACAAGTAAATAAAATAGAACTTGAGCCAAAAGAAGAAATTCAAGAATTAGTAAAAAGATCAAGAGAAGCTCAGAAACAAATTGAGAATTATACACAAGAACAGGTAGATGAGTTAATCAGAGCTATGGTATGGTCTGTTGCAAGACCAGGAGTTGCGGAGGAAATTGCTCAATTCACAGTCGATGAGACGCAACTTGGAAACTATGAGGGAAAATTCCTAAAAATTCAAAGGAAAACACGCGCTACTTTGATGGATATTATCAATGATAAATCTGTCGGTATATTAGAAGAAGATAAAGAAAGAGAAATTATAAAAATTGCTAAACCTATGGGTGTAATTGGAGCGCTTGCCCCATCTACTAACCCTGAAGCTACACCAGTTATTAAGGCAATTCATGCAGTTAAAGGAAGGAATTCAATCATTGTCGCGCCTCATCCAAGAGCAAAATTAACTAATAAAAAAATATGCGATCTTATGAGAGCAGCTATAGAAAGTTGTGGTGCCCCTGCTGATTTAGTAATTGGTATAGAAATTCCCTCACTGGATTTAACCAATGAACTAATGGCTCAATGCGATAGAGTTTTAGCAACTGGAGGTGGAGCAATGGTAAATGCTGCATATTCTAGTGGTACCCCTGCACTTGGTGTTGGTGTTGGGAATGCAGTAATTACTGTAGATGAGACAGCAGATTTGGATGATGCTGCTGACAAAATTAAGATATCTAAAACATTAGATTTAGCAGCCTCATGCTCAGCTGATAATTCAGTTATACTTGTAGAAGAAATATATGAAGATATGCTTAAGAAACTTCAAGAAAGAGGTGGATATTTTGTAAATCCTGAAGAAAAAATTAAACTACGCAATACTATTTGGGATGAAGAAGGACACTTAAATACAGCTATTGTCGCTCAAACAGCATCGAAAATTGCTGAAATGGCCAATATAGATTTACCTGATAATATCGAATTTATGATTGTTCCTGAAGATAGCTGGGGACCAGATCATTTATTTTCTGGAGAAAAACTGTCAGTTGTTATGGCTCTCTATAAAGCTACAAATATTGATCACGCAATTGAACTAACAAATAATATCCAATCATATCAAGGTCAAGGTCACTCTTGCGGGATTTACTCAAATAGCGATGAAAACATTATGAAGCTTGCAAATATTACAAAAACCTCAAGAGTAATGGTGAATCAACCTCAAGCAGCTTCAAACAGTGGGAATCTATGGAATGGAATGAGACAAACATTTTCTCTTGGTTGTGGTTCTTGGGGTGGTAACGGAACAAATAATAATATTTCTTGGAGAGATCTAATTAATGAAACATGGGTATCCAAACCACTACCTCAAACGAAAGAATTAATCTCTGATGAGGAACTCTTTGGTGATGTAATTAACAAAATGAGTTAACCAATATAATTCTTAAAACTTAATTTATTAACTGTAATTTTGTACTAATTTAGAAAAATATTTAAATGAAACTGTCAGAAGAACAAATAGCCTTTTATGATGTTGCAAAAAATTTTGCAATTGAAAAAATGGAGCCTTATGCAGAAAAATGGGATGAGGAAAAAACTTTACCCGTAGATACCTTAAAAGAACTAGCACAGTTAGGTTTTGCAGGTATTTATGTTTCACCTGATTTAGGTGGTTCAGGATTATCAAGACTCGACTCAACATTAATTTTTGAAGGACTTAGTCAAGGCTGTACATCAACAGCAGCATTTTTATCAATTCATAATATGGCAACATGGATGATAGATAGTTTTGGTAATCAAGAATTGAGAGAGCGATATGTCCCTGATCTATGTACTATGCAAAAAATAAGTTCTTATTGTCTTACAGAACCAGGTGCAGGATCAGATGCAGGAGGTCTCAGAACTAAGGCAGAAAAGTCAGGTGATTATTATATTCTTAATGGAACAAAATCTTTTATATCTGGGGGTGGTTTCTCAGATCTCTATGTTACGATGGTTAAAACTGGGGAAAATTCTATTTCAACTTTTGCTATTGAAAAAGGAACAGAAGGTCTGTCATTTGGTGGGCAAGAAAAGAAGATGGGATGGAACTCTCAACCAACTGCACAAGTAATATTCGAGGATTGCAAAGTTCCAGCAAAAAATTTAATCGGGCAAGAAGGCGATGGTTTTAAAATTGCAATGAAAGGGCTTGATGGAGGTAGACTTAATATTGCTGCCTGCTCTTTAGGTACTGCACAATCAGCTTTCAACAGAGCTGTTCAATATGTTGGGGAGAGAGAACAATTTGGAAAAAAAATACAAGAATTCCAAGCACTTCAATTCAAATTAGCAGATATGTCAACTGAATTGGAAGCATCAAGATTAATTTTAAGAGAGGCAGCTCGTAAAGTTGATGAAGATGCCTCTGATAAAACTAAATCTGCGGCAATGGCAAAAAGATTCGTAACCGATGCTGGATTTAATATTGTTAATGAAGCTCTCCAAATCCATGGTGGTTACGGCTATTTAAAAGATTACCCGTTGGAAAGAAATCTAAGAGACTTAAGAGTTCATCAAATTCTTGAAGGTACAAACGAAATAATGCGAGTGATAATTGCCAGAGAAATCCTTAAGGAAAATAAATGAGTGCAGAAGAGGTTTTTTTTGAAAAAAGAGGCTATCTAGGCCTCATAACTCTTAACAGACCAAACGCACTCAATGCATTAACTTTAGGAATGGTTAGAAAAATCCACCCCAAGTTAAAATTATGGGAAGATGATGAAAGCATAAAAACTATAGCAGTAACAGCAAGTGGTGATAAAGCTTTTTGTGCTGGAGGAGATATAAGAGCTCTTTATGATTGGGGAAAGAGTGGTAATGAAAATGCAACAGGGTTTTATTATGAAGAATATCAATTGAATCAACTGATTAAATCATTAAAAAAACCATATGTTTCCCTCGTAAATGGTATTGTCATGGGTGGAGGAGTAGGAGTTTCAGTACATGGTTCCCATAGAATTGCTGGAGAAAACTATTCGTTTGCAATGCCCGAAACTGGAATTGGCTTATTTCCTGATGTTGGTGGTAGTTATTTTTTGTCCCGATTAAAATATAACTCTGGAATGTATTTAGCTCTAACAGGGAGCAGAATAAAAGCTTCAGATGCGATAGAATTAGGTATTGCCGAATATTATATTGAATCCAAAAACTACAAAGGGATTTTAAGTCAACTATCGGCCGGTGAGTCACCAGATACAATACTCTCTTCATATAATTTCAATATACCCTCATTAATAGCTCCAAATTTTCAGCAAATTAATGAATTATTTGGCGGTGATACTATAGAAGAAATCTTTGAAAAATTGGAGACTAATAAATCTGATTTCTCTCAAAAAACGCTGAATACTCTTAAATCAAAATCACCAACTTCTCTTAAAATTACTTTTAAACAAATAAGAGAAGGCTCAAAATTAGATTTTGAGGAATGTTTGCGAATGGAATACAGAATGGTATCAAAAGTAATGTCAGATCATGACTTCTATGAGGGTGTAAGAGCAATAATTATCGATAAAGATAATAATCCTAGATGGTCACCTAGCAGTATTAGAGAAGTGACAGAAGAAAATATTGACAAATTTTTTATGAATTTAAAAGAAAAAGAATTAATTTTTAATACGAGGTAATGATGACAAATATAACTTTTATTGGACTAGGAAATATGGGGCTTCCTATGGCCAAGAATTTAATTCAAGCTGGACATTTGGTCTATGGGTTTGATTTATCCAATGAACAAATGAGTCAATTTTTATCCGCTGGAGGAAAAAAAATAGAAAGCATTCCAAATGCCCTTAAAGTATCAGATAAAGTAATAACAATGCTACCCTCAGGTAAGCATGTAAGATCAATATATTTAGGAGAAGATGGAATAATAAAAAATGCTAATGAGGATTTGTTGTTAATTGACTCCTCTACTATAGATGTTGAGACTTCACGTGAAGTTGAAAAAATCGCAAGAGAGAGTAATCTAAGAATGCTAGATGCGCCAGTATCTGGAGGTGTAACAGGTGCAGAATCAGGAACTCTAACTTTTATGGTGGGTGGTGATTCTTCAGCATTTAATGATGCAAAAGAAATACTTAATATTATGGGTGGAAACGTCATTCATGCTGGTCAAGCAGGTAATGGGCAAGTTGCAAAAATAGCAAATAATATGCTTTTAGCTATATCAATGATTGGAACTTCGGAGGCCTTTAAACTTGCAGAAAATCTTGGACTTGACCCTTCAACTTTCTTTGATATTGCCTCTACGGCTTCAGGGCAATGTTGGTCAATGACAAGTTATTGTCCTGTCCCTGGTCCTGTTCCAACAAGTCCTGCTAATAATGGCTATAAGCCAGGTTTCTCTGCTGCATTAATGCTTAAAGACTTAAGACTATCTCAAGAAGCGTCATCTTTCTCAAAATCAAGAACACCACTCGGTAAAAAAGCAACAGCGATTTATGAGGAAATGGAAAAAAATGGAAACGATGATCTTGATTTCTCAGGAGTTATAAAACTTCTTGATAAGGAAATTTAAACAAAATGAATGATAGTTTTAAAATACCTGTTTTTGAACATTTCAAAAAAAATGCTCACCTTGATCTTAATAGCTATGAAAAAAATTATGATTTAGCTTCTAAAAATCCTGAAATTTTTTGGGAACAACAAGGAAAACGAATTGACTGGATTACTCCCTATAATCATATCAAAGATGTAAAATGGTCAAACAATGAAGTTGAGATAAAATGGTTTTATGATGGAACTTTAAATGCATGCTATAATTGTATTGATAGACATTTAATTAATAAATCAGAGCAAATTGCAATAATTTGGGAAGGTGATGATCCAAATGAATCACAGAAAATAACCTATAAAGAACTTCATAAAAATGTTTGTAAATTTTCAAATGTAATGAAAAATTATGGAGTTAAAAAAGGTGATAGAGTAACTATATATATGCCAATGATACCTGAAGCAGCTTATGCAATGTTAGCTTGCGCAAGAATTGGTGCAGTTCACTCTGTTGTATTTGGGGGTTTTTCTCCTGATGCTCTAGCTGGAAGGATTCTTGATTGTGAGTCTAAATTTCTAATAACAGCAGATGAAGGCATCAGAGGAGGTAAAACAGTGCCTCTAAAAAAGAATGCTGATAAGGCTTTGGAGCAGTGTCCAGATATCAAAAATGTTTTTGTGATAAAAAGAACTGGCATCGATACGGAAATGACTGAAAAAAGAGATATCTGGTACCATCATGCAATTCAACAAGTAAATGATGATTGTCCACCTGAAGAAATGAAGGCTGAAGATCCCCTGTTCATACTTTATACAAGTGGATCAACAGGTAAACCAAAAGGTGTTTTACATACAACTGGTGGGTACATGGTTTATGCTTCATATACGCATGAAATCATTTTTGACTATCACGACAAAGAAATATTTTGGTGTACAGCTGATGTAGGATGGGTAACAGGTCATTCATACATAGTTTATGGTCCTTTAGCGAATGGCGCTACAACTTTAATGTTTGAAGGGGTGCCAAATTATCCAACAAATTCAAGATTTTGGGAGGTATGTGATAAACATAGTGTAAATATTTTCTATACTGCTCCAACTGCTATTAGGGCTTTGATGAAAGAAGGGGACGAACCAGTTAAATCAACTAGTCGAAAAAGCATAAGGATACTAGGAACAGTTGGAGAACCAATAAATCCTGAGGCATGGATGTGGTATTTCAATGTTGTTGGTGAGAAAAAATGCCCAATTGTTGATACTTGGTGGCAAACCGAAACTGGTGCAACTTTGATTTCACCATTACCTGGAGCCACAGATCTCAAACCTGGCTCAGCTTCCAAACCACTTCCAGGTATAAAACCAGTTCTAATGGATGCTTCAGGTAATATTTTAGAAGGTGAAAATGAAGGAAATTTATGTATTGCGGATAGTTGGCCAGGGCAAATGAGGACTGTTTATGGTGATCATAAAAGGTTTATTGATACATATTTTAGCCAGTATGATGGGTATTACTTTACCGGTGATGGATGCAAAAGAGATAAGGATGGATATTATTGGATAACAGGTAGGGTTGACGATGTAATAAATGTTTCCGGTCATAGAATGGGAACCGCTGAAGTAGAAAGCGCACTCGTCTCAAATGATAAAGTATCAGAGGCTGCAGTTGTTGGTTTTCCTCATGAAATAAAAGGTCAAGGCATATATGCATATGTAACTCTAAACTCTGGAGAAATTGGCGATGAAGAAATTAGAAAGGAATTAGTAAGTTGGGTTAGAAATGAAATTGGACCCATTGCAAGTCCTGATTTAATACAATTTGCGCCAAACCTTCCAAAAACTAGATCAGGAAAAATTATGCGACGTATTTTAAGAAAAATTGCTGAAAATGATTATTCTGAGCTTGGAGATACATCAACCCTAGCTGAACCCACAGTCGTAGATGAATTAATTGAAAACAGACAAAATAAATAATTGAATGAAAGCAATCGTGATATCTGATAATAATTTAAAGTGGACAAATACAGATGATCCAATTTGCAAAAATAATGAAGTAATAATTAAAGTTAAGGCCACTGCAGTAAATAGAGCTGATTTAGCTCAAAAAGCTGGCCTTTATCCTGCACCTCCTGGTGCAAGTGAAATTTTAGGACTTGAATGTAGTGGAGTAATTCAAGAAATCGGTAAAGATGTTACAAAAAGAAAAGTCGGTGATGAAGTAATCGCTCTTCTTGCTGGAGGAGGTTATGCAGAGTATGTAGCTTGCCCAGAAATTCAGACTCTACCGCTTCCAAAAAATATAAATTTAACTGATGGTGCGGCAATACCTGAAGTTTTCGCAACTTGTTGGTTAAATTTATTTATGGAAGGTAATTTAAAAACAAATGATAAAGTTCTTTTTCATGCGGGTGCTAGCGGAATAGGGACAGCAGGAATTCAACTTTGCAAATTATTTAGCTGTGATTCATTTGTAACAGCAGGAAGTCAAAAAAAGGTCGATTTTTGTATTGATCTTGGTTCTAAATATGGAATTGTAAGATCTGATAGTTCATATGATGATTTTAAGGATATCTGCCCTTCAGGCTTCAATATTATTCTTGATCCAGTTGGTGGAAATTATTTTGATGAAAACTTAAATAATCTAGCTGTTGATGGAAAACTCATAGTTATTGGAATTTTAGGTGGTAGTAAGGCAAATATTAACCTCGGCCAACTCTTAATGAAAAGACAAAAAATTATTGGCTCTACAATAAGGTCAAGGTCAATAGAATTGAAAGGTAAGGTTATGGATGAACTTTTTAAAAATACGTGGCACCATTTCGAAAATAAAGAAATTATTCCAATAATTTATGATAGAGTACCTGTCAATAAAGCTGAAAATGCCCACGATATAATGAAAAAAAATGATAATATTGGAAAAATCATACTTGAAGTCTCATAACTATTTTACTGCTTCAACACCTTTATCAAGAGTGCTTTCAAACTTATCAAATAATTCATGAATTTCATTTTCCTCAATTATTAGAGGCGGGCAAACAGCCAATACATCCCCTATTGCTCTAAGAATAATACCTTCACCATGACCCTTTTCTGCTAAAACTGGACCTGCGCTTCCAATAGGATCAAAAGGTTCATTAGTTTTTTTATCTTTTACTAATTCAACTGCACCCATCAAACCTACACCTCTAGCTTCACCAACTAATTCTTTATTCTCCAATTCCTTTAATCTCTCCTGAAAAATTGGCTCTAAAGTTTTCACTTTCTCCATTAAACCTCTCTCTTCGAGAATTTTTATATTTTCAAGAGCAACTGCGCAAGCGACAGGATGTCCAGAAGAGGTAAAACCACTTCCATAAAGATTATTTTTTACTGAATTTTCAGCTATTGGTTTATAAATTTTATCTGTCATCAAAACTACACCTAATGGAATATAATTCGATGTTATTTGTTTTGATAAAATTATCATATCCGGTTCAATTCCATACAATTCGCATGCAAATCTTTTACCTGTTCGTCCAAAACCATTAATTACTTCGTCTGCTACAATAAGAACATCATACTTTTTACAAACCTTTTGAATTTTTTGCCAATATGTTTTTGGCGGGACTATAAGACCTCCTGCACCCATTACTGGTTCGCCAAAAAAAGCAGCTACAGTATCCGGACCTTCATCTAAAATAAGGTTTTCCAATTCTTTTGCACATCTTGATGCAAACTCTTCCTCTGTTTCTCCTTCTTGACCCTCACGCCAAAAATGTGGGCATCTGGTATGCAATACTTGTTTTAATGGAAGATCAAAGTCATTATGCATCATTGGAATACCTGTTAGGCTTCCAGATGCAATAGTTATCCCATGATAAGCTTTAAACCTTGAAATTATTTTTTTCTTTTCTGGTCTATTTAAAGCATTATTGTAATACCATACCATTTTCATGGCAGAGTCATTGGCCTCTGAGCCAGAATTAGTGTAATGAGCATGTGTCATGTCTAAACCAACAATTTCTGTTAATTTCTGTGAGAGCTCAGCTACGGCTGGATGAGATTTATGTGTAAAGGAGTGATAATAAGGTAAGGTTTCAAGTTGCTTTTGAGCAGCTTTGACGAGTCTTTCCTCTCCAAAACCAACAGCTACTGACCATAAACCTGCCATAGCTTCGATATATTCATTTCCTTGATCATCCCATACTTTTATTCCTTTTCCTTTAGCTATAACCATAGGTCCCTGTTTTTGGATTCTCATAGCATTCGAATAAGGATGAAAATGATGAGCAGCATCAAGGGCAGCATATGAATTTGGTTTGATTTTATTAGTCATATTTATCTCATAAGATTTAAAATTCCAAAATTTTAAAAACAATTACTAAATATTGCAGGTCATTTTATATATTCTAAATTCAGTTAGGAAACAATGCAAAAAGGTAGAATAATTTAAAATTTCGTTACCATCGAATATTAACTAATGCTAAAAGATATTGGTAATTAAAAATTATTCAACTTAAACAACTAATTGTTTTAGCCTTTTTCTTTGGTGAGATGGAGGAACAGTCATTTCCTCTCTATATTTTGTTACGGTCCTTCTTGCAACATTAATACCCTCTTTTTTTAATATTTGCGATAATTTATTATCTGAAAGAACTTTAACTTCATTATTAATTAGTTGATATATTTTTTCTTTAACAACCTTTGATGAAAGACCATCATCATTGGTAATAACATTTAAAGATTTTGAGAAAAAGAACTTCAAGTCAAAAGTACCTCTTGGCGTACATATAACTTTCGAATTTGTTATTCGCGAAACAGTGCTTTCATGGATATCAAGCTCTTCAGCAATATCTTTTAATCTGAGAGGTTTAATTCCCATAACACCATTTTCGAGAAATGTATTCTGTTTATTAATTATTGCCTTCGCAACTTTGAGTATGGTAGATGCTCTTTGCTCGAGGGCTTTTACTAAACCCTTTCCAGCAAGAAAATTTGCAGATAAATAACTCTTATCAGATTTGGACAGTTTTTTTCTAGACAGTTCTTCCCAATATCCCGTGAGAACAATCACCTTTGGAAGAGTTTCCTCGTTAAGATTAACAACCCAATCATTTTTGATCCTTTCTACAATTATATCAGGAGCATTCAAATGCTTTACAAAATTACTATCATCATCAATTGGCGCAGGCTTGCATCTTTTTATCAAATCTAATTTATTTTTAATAACTTCCAGACTCATTTTAAATTTTTTTGCAAAAGTATTAATGTTTTCATTGGCAAGTAAATTTAAATTATCTAATAAGATAGACATATCATGGTCTAGTAAATTTTGTTCTTGCAATTGCAAAGCTAAAAATTCTTCAAATGTGTTAGAAAAAACCCCAATTGGTTCGAATGATTTTAAGATTTTCAAAATATTATCAATATCTTTTGGATTACAATTTAAATTCTCCGCAAGTTCTTTTGTTGTGATTTTTAGATATCCATTGGGCTCAATGAATTCAAGAATTGATAAAGCAATTAGCCTAGAAGTTTTTTGTTTAAATGAAATGTTAATTTGATTTATGATAGATTCATATAAACTATTTTCTGATTTTACAGTTTCTTCGATTATGTTGTCTATGCTTGTTGATGAAGAAGCGTCATATAAATTACTTGTATCGAATGATGCACTACCTTCAAAGTCTTTATCATGTGACAAAGAATTTTCTGAACTATCTTTCTCAGGTAAATTATCTATACTATTTGTTGTTGATATTTGATGTTTTTTTTCATCATTAATCTTTTCTAATAGAGGATTCTCTAAAATTTCTTGCTCAAGGTAATTATCAAGGTCAATATTATTTAATTCAAGAAGTTTTATAGCTTTCAATAACTGAGGAGTTAAAGCCATCCTCTGTGTTTGTTTTATATTTTGAACTAGAGAAATTTTTACCATTGCACACCCTTAATAATAAATGGCATGAATATTGCATATAGTCAAATGTTAACTTCAGACACATTTTAAATCCTTTTACACGAGCATGCATTCTATACTATAACTTTATGTATGTTAAAAATTCCTAACAATAAAAATTACTTACTTGATAATTATGGCAGAAATATTGATTACCTAAGGATATCTGTAACTGACAGATGTAATTTAAGATGTACCTATTGTATGCCAGAAAAAATGAAGTTCTTAAAAAAAAATGATATTTTAACATTTGATGAAATGTATGAATTATGTGAGCAATTTGTTTCAAGAGGTATAAAGAAAATAAGAATAACAGGAGGAGAACCTCTTGTTAGAAAAGGTCTAATAGAATTTGTAAAAAAATTAAATTATCTCAAACAAATTAAGTTGATTGAAGAAATTACTCTAACAACAAATGCAACACTTTTAAAAGAAAATATTAATAATATAAAATACTCTGGTATTGATAGAATTAATGTATCACTTGACACGCTTGAAGAAAAAAAGTTCAAAAAAATAACAAGAAGAAATGATCTTAAAAAAGTATTAAGTGGAATTTATTCAGCTTTAGAAAATAATATTAAATTAAAAATTAATACTGTCGTTTTAAAAGATACAAATATAGAAGAAATTCCAAGAATAATCACTTGGGCGCATAATAATTCAATGGATATTAGTTTAATAGAAACAATGCCAATGGGAGGTATTGATGGTGATCGATACGACCAATTTTTTTCTATCTCAAATATGAAAAAAATAATTGAAAAAAAATTCGTTCTAAAAAAGTCAAATTACAGTACTTCTGGTCCATCTAAATATTATGATGTGAAAGAAACAGGAGGAAAAATTGGTTTTATAACACCTCTATCAGAAAATTTTTGTAGTACTTGTAATAGAATAAGACTTACATGTAATGGAGAGCTCTATATGTGTTTAGGACAGAATGACAAAATTGATTTTAAGTCAATTTTAAGATCTAAAGATTATAATAAATTAGATGACGCCATAAATCTTGCAATGAGAATTAAACCAGAAAAACACGACTTTTTTATTAAGCCTAATATGAAGGAATTTAAAATAAGCAGAAATATGTCAGTTACTGGCGGTTAACAGGATCTTTTTATTATTTCTTCTTCAATTAACCATATTCTATCCTGCCCCCATTGATAAAAAGGGTTTTTATTATTTTTATCAGTTAGCTTAAAAGATGGGACACCCCAGCAATTACCCTCATACATTTCTTGTAAATTATTTTCCAAAATTTTTCTCCAATAATTATTTCCAAGTTCTAATTTTATTTTCTCCCATGGAAGATTAAGTTCATCAACTAAGCTTTTTAGGAAAGATTTTTGTCCAATATTTATACCATCATGAAAAGATGCTATTGTTAATTTTTCGATATAAAGAAAACCTTTATCAAATTCATTGATTTTCGGGAAAAGTGAATAAGCTAATTCTGCGGGCTTACCAAGTGGTGAGTAAATTTTATTCAAATTAATTCCATTTAATCTTCCCTCTCTTGCAGAGTCCATAAGTATATACTCTCCTTTATATCTTGGAATATGCATACCTCGCATAAGCATTGGTAAAACAGGTTTTGTTATCATATTGATATTATATTTTTTCAATAATCGCTTAATTTTAGGAAAACAAATATATGTATAAGGACTATTTAAGGAAGGGTAAATTGTTAATTCGAATTCATTATTTATAACTTCTCCATGTTTTTTTAAACTCTCTCTGTTTATTATCTTTTCGTGAACTTCTGATTTTTCAAGACCTAAATGCTTCAACCTCATTTCTAAATGATTTAGCCTATCAATTCCCCAATAGCTCTCACCTTCATAATAAAAAGATGACCCGTTATAATATCCATTTTTTTTTCTAATTAAATTTCCTTTCTTAATTATAGAAATAGTTTCATTTAAATTAAAATTTTCAATACTAAATTTTTTACTAATATCTAATTCTTTTTCAAACCATAAATCTTCCATAAGCACAGAGGCAGTTTCAATAAAATTAGTTTTATCGCACCTCGAAAGAATATAATTTGCTATATCAACATTCTTTTTTTTTGGTAGATCATTGATTTTTTTCTTTTGACCATAATATGGGGCAATGTTTCTAACATCATTCAAGCAATGGATTTGAAACATATCAGGTTCAGGAGTAGTTTTTTTTGAGGGAATACCAACAAGTATGCATTTTATTATAATGTTATATTTTAACTTAATCTTCTTTAGTAATGGAAGAACTAAAATACTGTAAGGATCATCAACTTGATGATAATAGTAAATTTTGTGCTCTCTATTCTCTGAAATTCTTAATTTTTCTCTTTTTTTTCTTTCTTTTATTAATAACTTTTCACTTGACCATTTCATCATCAGTTGATTTCGAGACCTGGCCATAAACTTATTTTTAAGAAAATTCGTCAAATTAATAAACATTCAAAATTATAAATTATTGACAGAATTTATGTCAAAAATTAAATTTTACAATACTAATAATTTATTTAAATGAAACCTTTAAGCAATAACCTAACAAAGATTTTAAAAATTGATTACCCAATTATTCAAGCACCCATGGGTTGGATTGCTCGTTATCAATTAGCATGTGCAGTATCAGAGGCTGGAGGTTTAGGAATAATTGAAACATCTTCAGGTGAACTTGAACAAATTCGAAAAGAAATTAAATTGATGCGTCAAAATACAGAAAAACCATTTGGAGTTAATATTGCGCAAGCGTTTGTAAAAGATCCTGATATTGTAAATTTTATTATTGATCAAGGTGTTAAATTTGTAACAACTTCAGCAGGTGATCCAAACAAATATTGTTATGATTTAAAAAAAGCTGGTCTAACTGTATTTCACGTAGTTCCATCGCTTTCTGCAGCATTGAAGGCTATTGAAGCAGGCGTTGATGGCCTTGTTGTTGAAGGATTTGAAGGTGGTGGTTTTAAAAATCCTAATGGAGTTGCTTCAATGGTCCTGCTTCCACTAGTTTGTTCAAAGGTAAATATTCCAGTTATCGCTGCGGGTGGTTTCGTTGATGGAAAAACTATGGCAGCTGCATTCTCATTGGGTGCCCAAGGCATTCAAATGGGAACAAGAATGGTATCCTCAAAGGAGTCACCAGTTCACGATAATTGGAAAAAAGCTATTTTATCGGCTGATGATCAATCTACGGTATTATTAAATCGTTTTTCTAGTCCTGCTTTAAGGGCTCTTCGAACAGAAAAGACAAATTCTCTTGAAAAAAATGATGAGATTAATGCCATGCAAGAATTTGGTTCGGCATTAGATCTCTATTTTGGTGGTGATATGGAGGCGTCGATTGCTTTAACAGGACAAGTTGCTGGAAGAATAGAAGCAGAAAAATCAGTAAGAGATATAATCTTGGAAACTATGGATGAATTTTATAAAACAATTGAAAATTTTAAAAAACTTTCTAACTAATCCGATAGTTTAAGAAGTTGTTTACCAAAGTTTTTGCCTTTAAATAAGTTTGCTAGAGTTTCAGGACAATTTTCAAGTCCTTCAGCAATATCTTCTTTATAAGTAATTTTTCCTTCAGCAACCCAACCTGCTAATTCCATTATGGCATGAGGGAATTGCTCGGCGTAATCTAGTACGATAAAACCTTCCATCCTACCTCTTTGGATAATCAAATTAAAAACTGTAGAGGGACCAGGAGCCAACCTTTCCATTGTATATCCAGATGAAATCCCACCACACATTACAACTCTTGCCTTTTGAGCAATATTTCCTAAAGCAATTTCGAGAATAGAACCTCCTACATTATCAAAGTAAATATCCAATCCTTTTGGAGCTAATTCTGTAACTCTTTTTGCGACATCCTCATTTTTATAATCTATACAACTATCAAAACCTGCTTCTTCAACGACCCACTTACACTTATCTGAACCTCCAGCAATACCTATTACATTTGTTGCACCTTTAATTCTTGCTATTTGACCTGCAACTGATCCAGTTGCACCAGCAGCACCAGAAATAAGAACAGTATTGTTTTTTTCTGGTTTCCCAATATCTATCATTCCAAAATATGCTGTTAGTCCTGTTACCCCATAGATACTCAGAGCTGAAGTTGGTGTAATACCTTCAGGTAGCTTACGTGGCGGCATAAAACCTTTTTCATCGCCTGAAATAGCATATTCTTGCCAACCGAAAGATCCTTGAACAATATCATCAATTGAGAAATTTTCATTTTTTGACTCAATAACTCTTCCAACAGAACTTGCTCTCATAATTTCACCAATTTTAACGGGGGGAATGTAAGATGGAACATCATTTAACCAACCTCTTTGGGTTGGATCAAATGATAAAAAAAGATTTTTAATTAAAATCTCACCATCCTCAATGTCTCTAACTTCTTCCTCAACTAACTCAAAGTTTTCTGAAGAAACATTACCCATCATTGGTCTAGTTTTTAATTTCAACATGCGATTAATAATTTGATTTGCCATAAGTTACCCCTAAATATCACTACCATAAAATTAATCATAATTATAATTTAAATTCTATCCTTTTATATTTAAATTTTTATGCATAAATTAATCTATTAATAGTTATGAATATGAAAAAAAAATTTTCTAATATAAACATTGGTCTTTTTATTGGTTTAACTCTATTTTTAGTTATTAATCTATCACCCAAACCTGATGGATTAAGTTCTGAAGCGTGGTATGTTGCAGCTGTCGGTGTTTTAATTGCCGTATTATGGGCTTCAGAAGCTATTCCATTATTTGTAACAGCATTATTTCCACTAGTTTTTTTTCCATTACTTGGTGTTTCTTCATTTGCCGATACAGCAATTCCATATGCAAACAAAAATATTTTCTTATTTCTGGGTGGTTTTATTCTTGCTTTAAGTATCCAAAAGTCCAATCTACATGAGCGCATAGCTCTGAATATTTTACGTTTTGCAGGAAGAAGTGGGCCGAGTTTAATAGCTGGCTTTATGTTTGTAAGTGCTTTTTTGTCCATGTGGATGATGAATACATCAACAACATTAATGTTGCTTCCGATAGGTATTTCCGTCGCTCATATAATTAACGAACAAAATCAAATTACAGATGGAAACTCTGATTTTGCAAAAGCTCTTCTTTTAGGTATTGCTTATGCAGCAAGTATTGGTGGTATGGCAACATTAGTGGGTACTGCACCTAATGCAATTTTCGCCAGCTTTATTGAAACCAATTATGGTGTAGAGATTAGTTTTAGAACATGGATGACAATTGGGTTACCAGTTGTGCTTCTTTTACTCCCGCTTTCATGGATAACTTTATCAAAAATTGTTTATTCAACAGATTTTTTGAAAGGTGGCGATACAGCTACTCATCTTCAAAACCAATATAAAAAATTAGGCCCCATGACAATTCCTGAAAAAAGAGTTGCAATAATTTTTTCTTTAACTGCGCTATCATGGATGTTTAGGGATTTAATTCAATTACTTCCCCTCCTTAATAATTTAACTGACCATGTTATAGCAATGATTTCAGCAATAACGCTATTCCTTGTTTCAGATGGCAGTAAAGATGGTAAATTAATGGATTGGGAAAATGCTCAGAAAGTTCCTTGGAATCTCCTAATTCTTTTTGGCGGGGGTTTAAGCTTAGCAAATGCTGTCGCTTCCACTGGATTAGCTGCATGGCTAGGAAATGGTTTGGAACCATTTGGCGTATTAGGACTTATAGCTCTAATATTTGCCGCCGTAACATTAATTGTTTTTCTTACTGAGTTAACATCTAATATTGCTACAACAAGTGTTTTCTTACCTGTTATTGCTGCTTTAGCAATTGGTCTAGGTGAAGACCCAATAATGTTCGGTGCTTCAATAACTTTAGCGGCGAGTTGTGCTTTTATGCTTCCAGTTGCAACTCCACCAAATCTAATAGTTTATGGTTCTGGTTTTATAAATATAAGATCTATGATGATAAGTGGTGTTGCATTAAACATTATTGGTATTATCATAATTGCGTTAATTTCTGTTTTCTTAATACCTTATGTAATGTCGTAATTAAAAATGAATAAAGAAAAAATTAATAAATATTCTTACTGGAATGCTAATCTTAAAATTGTTTCAATATTGCTTTCTATTTGGTTTATCTCATCTTTTGGCGCAGGAATTATTTTTTCTGATTTTTTAGATAAAATAAAAATTGGTGGATTTGAACTTGGTTTCTGGTTTGCACAGCAGGGATCTATAATTATTTTTGTCCTCTTAATAGTTATTTATTGTTTTTTAATGAATAGATTGGATAAAAAATTTGAAGTTAGTGAAGACTAAATATGGATGTTCAATTATTAACATACATAATAGTTGGTGCAGCATTTGCTTTATATATCGCGATAGCTCTTTGGTCTAGAGCATCCTCAACTGGCGAATTTTATGTTGCAGGAGGTGGAGTTCACCCTATTGCTAATGGAATGGCAACTGCAGCAGACTGGATGTCAGCCGCATCATTTATATCTATGGCTGGAATAATTTCATTTATGGGAAGAGATGGTTCAGTTTACCTAATGGGCTGGACAGGAGGTTATGTATTGCTAGCTCTTTTATTAGCACCTTATTTAAGAAAATTCGGCAAATTTACTGTTCCTGATTTTATAGGTGATAGATATTACTCAAATTTAGCAAGATTAGTTGCTGTAATTTGTCTTATATTTATTTCTTTTACATACATAGCTGGTCAAATGCGTGGTGTTGGAATCGTATTTTCTAGATTCCTAGAAGTTGATATTAACACTGGCGTTATAATAGGTATGGCAATTGTTTTTATTTATGCTGTTTTAGGTGGCATGAAAGGCATTACTTATACTCAAGTTGCTCAATATTGTGTTTTAATTTTTGCTTATATGGTACCAGCTATTTTTATTTCTATATTAATGACTGGGAATCCGATACCGCAATTAGGATTTGGCTCTAAACTTTTAAGCGAAGACATATATTTACTGGATAAGCTCAATCAAGTCTTAAATGATATTGGATTTAACTCATATACTGAATTTAAAAAGTCAAAAATTGATATTTTTTGTATAACTGCAGCTTTAATGATTGGTACTGCAGGTCTTCCTCATGTGATAGTCCGTTTTTTTACAGTTCCAAGGGTTAAGGATGCAAGGACATCTGCAGGTTGGGCACTTCTCTTCATAGCAATCTTATACTTAACAGCTCCTGCGGTATCTTCGTTTGCTCGGTTAAATTTTATTAATACTGTTGATAATACAGCTTATACAGATACACCCAACTGGTTTAAAAATTGGGAAGATATAGGTTTAATTTCTTGGACAGATAAAAATAAAGATGGAATTATTCAGTATCGATCAGGAAATGCTCTCGAGAAAAATAAACCTCAATTTACATCGGAACGAGGACAATATAACCAAAGATTAGTTCTTAATAATCCCACATCAAATGAAAATGAAATATATATAGATAGAGATATAATGGTTTTAGCAAATCCAGAAATTGCAAAATTACCTAACTGGGTAATTGCTCTAGTTGCCGCAGGAGCACTTGCCGCAGCTCTTTCAACTGCCGCAGGTTTGCTCCTTGTAATATCGTCAGCTGTCAGTCATGATCTTATGAAAAAAACACTTAAACCTTCAATTACTGAAAAACAAGAACTACTTTTGGCAAGAATATCAGCAGCAACAGCTATAATAATTGCAGGTATTTTTGGAATTTACCCCCCAGCTTTTGTTGCTCAGGTTGTCGCTTTTGCTTTTGGTTTGGCTGCGGCATCAATATTCCCAGCAATAGTAATGGGAATCTTTTCAAAACGAATGAATAAATATGGTGCAATATTTGGTATGTTATCTGGTCTAATTTTTACTGCATCATATATTGTATTTTTTAAATTTGTATCACCCGAATATAACGTATCTGAATATTGGTTATTTGGAATTTCTCCCGAGGGAATTGGCGTGATTGGTATGATACTTAATTTTTTGGTTGCCATTATAATTTCTTCATTCTCAAAACAACCTCCAATTGAAGTTTATGAAATTGTTGATAACATAAGAATGCCGGAGGAAAAATAAATGGTGAAATATAAATTTAATAATGAAGTGAGTAAATTTCTTGAAGAGATTAAAGCATTAGGTGGACTTCAAATTGATACATTATCACCTATCGAAGCAAGAAAAATGAGTCTTATGGAAATGCCGTTACCTAATGTTGATTTAGTTGTCGAAATAGGTGCTGATGGACCTTTTGGACCAATTCCGATTAATAGTTATACACCCTTAAATGCACCTTCAAATAAACTTCTTCCAGCAATAGTTTATTATCATGGAGGTGGCTGGGTAGTTGGATCTAGAAAAGGATCAGATGCATTATGCAGATATATAGCGAATAAAACTGGATTTAGAGTTTTTTCTGTTGAATACAGATTAGCTCCAGAATTTAAATTTCCTGTTCCTTTGGAGGACTGTTTTGCATCTCTAGAGTTTATAAATAAAAATCATAATGATTTATTAGTTGATAAAGATAAATTGGTTGTTGCTGGTGATAGTGCTGGTGCAAATTTAGCCACAGTAGTAGCTATCATGGCAAAAAATAGAAAAGATATCAATCTTGCATATCAACTTTTAATTTATCCAGTCACAGATGCTTCATCTCATTACCCTTCGTATGATGAAAATGCTAAAGGTTACTTGCTAGAAAAAAGCAGTATGGATTGGTTTTTCAATCATTATCTTCCGAATGATGAAGCAAAAAAAGATTGGAGAGTTTCACCTATCTTAGCTGACGATCTTTCAGGTCTCCCGCCTTCATATATTGTTACTGTTGCTGCAGATCCGTTAAGAGATGAGGGTAGAGCCTACGCAGAAAAACTAAAAGAAAATGGCAACAAAGTTGAACATAAAGAATATGATGATACTGTACATGCTTTTTTTTCATGGGCTACAGTTTTTGAAAGTTCAAAAAAAGCAGTTGATGAGGCCTGTGATAGTATGGTTCAAACAATTAGTTAGATATAATTATCAACAAATTTTGATATAAATTTAAATGATTTCTTGGCCTCAGGAATTGCAAGCCATCCAGAACAAAATACTTGGAAAACATGAAATAGACCTTTCCATTCAATGTATTCTACTTTATCAGGGTTTTGTTTTTTTATCTTTTCATATAATCGTAAACTATCGTCAAAAATTGTTTCTTCAGATGCTACTTGAATTTGAATAGGAGGCATGTCCGTATAGTCGGCAAATAAAGGTGAAATAAGAGGGTTATTCGGATTTTCACCATTACAGTAAGCGTCAACAGCTATCTGCATTGAGGGACCTGGTTTAATCATTGGATCTCTATGACCTCTTGTTTGAATTGAGTCACCGCTTAAAGTTAAATCTGTCCAAGGTGAAATAACAATGGCACATGAAGGCATTGCTAATTTTTCTAATTTAATTTTTTGCAACAAAGCTAGTGTTAATCCACCTCCTGCAGAGTCTCCAGCAATGAAAATTTCTTTTGAATTTTTATTTTTTTTTAACAAATTTTTATATGCCTTTAGAGCATCTTCTATGGCAGCTGGAAATGGATATTCGGGGGCAAGTCTATAAATAGGAAATTCAACATGAGAATTTGTAACCAAAGATAGCTGAGTTATAAGCGCACCATGCGTATCTGGTCCACAAGCTACATAACCGCCTCCATGAAGGTAGAGTAATGTTTTATTTGATTTATTTTGCCTATTATTCAATTTCAGTATTTCTAGATTATCAATAAAATAATTTGTATATTCGATATATTGTTCCTTTTTCCAAATATTATTCAAAAATGGAATTGTATCACTACTCATATCTCTTCGAATATCAGTTGGTTTGGTAATTGTACCAATTTTCAATACTAATTGACGTATTAGGACTGACCAAAATTTACTTCGAAGGCTAGTCAAATTTTTCTCCTTGAATAATTTTTTTTTCAATTAAAGAGTTAATTTCATCATTTGAAAAACCATATTCTTTGAGTATCTCTGAAGAATGTTGACCAAGTGCTGGCATAAATTTGGGTTCATCACATTCATCATCAAGAAAATTAGCAGGTGGTTTAGGGCCTTTTATAATTTTCTCACCATTGTTCTTTGTATTAATTATTGAACTATTATTTATAACTTGAGGATCAGAGAATATATCTTCCCTCCTATTAATTTTAGCTGCTGGTACATCGTTTTCTTCCATCCTTTCAACAAGTTCATCGGAAGTAAACTCAGAATATGCATTAAGTAAAATCTCTTGCATTTCCACTACATTCATAAGTCTATTTTCAGTTGTAGAAAATCGTTCGTCTTCTAATAGATCTTCTCTCCCTATAGCTTTTAATACTCCTGAAAATTCACTATCATTGATTGCAACAAGAGCAATATGGCCATCCTTAGTCTTAACTGGTTCATAAAAATCTGCAATGTTAGGTATAGGAGCCCAATCATCTCCATGCCAAGAATAATTATACATAGAGTCTGACCACATAAAGTAAAGTGCTGTATCTAACATTGATAATGTAACTCTCTGACCACTATTAGTTTTTTCTCTTTTAAAGAGTGCAGCAGTCATAGCTTGCGCGGCAGTAAGCGAAGTAATCTTATCACACATTAGTGTTTTCATGTATTTTGGCTGACCATCAATTGATTGGGCATCGCAAACTCCTGCGGTCGCCTGAATTAGCGGGTCATATACCCTCCTTTTAGAATAAGGTCCGGTTTCACCATATCCCGTAATGGACATCTGAATTATTCTTGGATTAAAATTCTTAATGCTGTTAAAATCTAAGCCTAGCCTATCCAAAGCTCCAGGCCTAAAGTTATCGATAATTATATCAGCAGACTCAATTAGCTTATAAATTATTTTTTTTGACTCTGCTTTTTTTAAATCCATTGCTAGGCTTCTTTTTGATCTATTTACTGTGGCAAACAAGGCACCGCTTCCTTCTTTTATAGGACCCATTACTCTTGCATTTTCACCTTTATAAGGAGGCTCAATTTTTATTACTTCAGCTCCTTGATCGCCAAGCATTGAGGCAGCTAATGGGCCTGAAACGATAGTAGATATATCAATTATTTTTATTCCTTCTAATGGCCCCATTTTAACCCTCCCAAATATATTATTAACTTTAATTAAATATTAATTAGATAATTTTTTCTAGTTCTAATTGAATTTCTTTATGCTTCTCTGGTGTTAGTTCATAACCAATACAAACTATAGATGCTAAAAAGTAGAATATCATTGGAAAAAAAGCGAAAGCGAAGACTATTGACTCTTTTATAGAGTTACTTACTTCATTTCCTGAACTAAAGCCAACTGACTCAAGATAAAGATAAACAATGCCGACAGCTAAAGCACTTCCAAATTTTGATAAAGTTGTTAATACAGAGAAAAATAATGCAGGTCTCTTTTCACCGCTACTTAGTTCATCTGCGTCAGAAATATCAGCCATCATTGCCCTTGTTAGGGTAAAAGGAGCCCCATAACCAATTCCGAATAGAGTGGTTAATATAATAATCAACCAAAACGCTTCAGAAATATTTACTAAATAGTAGAGAGGAATATAGATTGATAAAATCAGTGAACATAATAAAGCGGAAATAAATAGGACTTTATGTTTACCGATTTTATAAGAAAGAAACATCCATAATGGCATCGCTAATAATCCAGCAAAAAAGTAAATAAATAAAATTCTACTTGAGATATCTCCCATTTCAAAAACATGAATGGCAAGATAGATAAAAGTTGAGCCAGAAATTGATGAGGCTGTACTGCATAACATTTCAGCAACTAATACTCTTTTCAGAGGATTATTATTTTTTAAAATTCTTTTTATATCAAATAATTTAGGAAAATTTGTACCTCCAAATATTTTATTATCTGGAATAATAATTAAACTTATTATTGCCGTTAATGGAAATGCAACTAATAAGAAATATCCCATTCCTGCAACCATAGTTCGAAAATCATAGCCAAAAATTTCAAGAATAGCAGGAAAGGCAAGAACAGCCATCATACCAAAGATCGAACCAATTTCTCTCCAACCATATACCTGTGATCTTTCATTATATTTAGAAGTTAGATCTACTCCCCATGCTTGCTGTGTGAGGCCAACAAAGGTATAGGCAAGGTATAAAATGAATAGCCAAAAAATTAAATATATTGGTGTTTTTTCACCCTCAGATGGAATGAAGACATACCAAGAAGCTAGCATTAGTATTGGTATACCTATTACTATCCAATGTTTTCTTCTTCCCCATTTACTTGGATACCTATCAACTAAAGCTCCCATAAAAGGATCTGTAAAAATATCCCAAAAACGAGCAATCATAAAAATAACACCAACTGTACCAACGCTTAGGCCAATTGGACCCTCATAAAATGGTGGTAGATAGACTGTTAAAGGCAAGCCTAATGCAGCAAGGGGAACTGCCAATGCTCCATATGAAATAAGAATAGGTTTAGAGAGTTTTGTCATATTGATAAATAAATAGAAAGGTTAAATAATTAACCTGGATTTTTCTCAAACTTTAATGAAGGATGCTTAATCTCAAGCCAATCAGGTTTACTATCAGTCCAACAAACCATGGTTGGTTCACTATTCGGTTGTTCATCAAGAACTCCAGTCTTGATTAAGATTAACCCAGGTGCGCTATTAGTAGTACTAAAAATTTGTGAGCCACAATTCTTACAAAAAGACCTTGTAACACCAGCCTCACATTCATAACTACCAGTTTCACCAATGATTTCAAAATCATTCTCCTTTACGCCAACTATGGATGCAACTGCACTACCTGTTGCTTTTTGACAATCAGTACAATGACACAACAAAAAGAACTTTGGCTCTGATTTAAATTTTAAACTAATATTTCCACATAAACAATTTCCTGATCCAGACATATTAATCTCCAATAATTTTTTTTAGTTTACACCATAAATAAAAAAAGGGAGACATCTTTCAATGTCTCCCTTAAATTAAGTTGATGTGGTAATTAATTACGCACGATCAAGAAGATATAGGATAATTCCCACAGAAATTAACCCAACAAGACCTCCATCACCTAGACTAGTTATAATACCAGTAAGGTTTCCAACGATATCACCGCCTACAAAAGGTACAGCACTACCAAAAATTACTTGTAGCACAACAGCAACCGCTATCAATAAAAGTCCAAGTTGAACAACTTCACGTAAAAAGTTTTTAGCATTATTAAGCATGTTAATCCTCCTTTAACATTAATTAAGTGTGATCCTCTCGAATCATCACTTTGACTAGATTTCATAATTTTCTCACTATATTGTCAACTAAACAATCATAATTCTGACAAATTTTTGCCATAATTGATAATCTATACTCTAAGAATGGCTCTAATTAGCTATTTTCAAGCTAAAAATATTTTTATATGTAAATTGCAAAAAAAATTACAATATATGGTATTTATGCCAAAAAAGATTATTTCTTGTTTTGCTTTATAACTTTATTACAAATAAAATGATATTTTATGAATATAATTTCACGAATCACTACAAAAAATTAAATAATCATTTACCTTATAATTAATTGGTTGAATTAATTAGATTTTTTAATTTTGTGGTGCCCACGAAGAGAATTGAACTCTTGGCCTCTCCCTTACCAAGGGAGTGCTCTACCCCTGAGCTACGTGGGCAAAATGCAATATTTAATAATATTATTATTTAATATATTATTTCTTATATACTAAGAACTTTAATTTAATAGAGAATAATTTATGCGAAATGATCCTTACTTAAAAAAAGAAAAGCTAAATGAAGCTCTGAGAAAAAACCTTAGAAGAAGAAAAAGGCAAATAAAACACAATAAGTTAAATAAAAAAAATTAAATGGACTCTTTAGTTATAAACGGTGGAAAAAAATTGGAAGGTAACATTCCTATTTCAGGATCAAAAAATACATGTCTGCCAATGATGATAGCCTCACTAATGACAAACGAACCGGTAAAACTAAAAAATATTCCAATGTTATCAGATGTAAAGACACTTATATCGATTCTTGAGTCGATTGGTTCATCTGTAAAATATAGAAAAGATGAAATTATTTTAGAAACCAAGAAAATAATTAACCACAAAGCTTCATATGAGTTAGTTAAAAAAATGCGAGCAAGTTTTTGGGTTCTTGCGCCATTATTGTTAAGACTAGGATATGCAGAAGTATCATTACCAGGTGGATGTGCAATTGGCACAAGACCGATTGACATTTATCTTGAGATTCTAAAAAAAATGGGAGTAGATATCTCAGTTAAAGACGGATATGTTGTTGCATCTGTAAAAAAGATAATTAAATCTACTAAATTTAAATTAAAAAAAAGATCTGTTGGTTGCACTCATTTTTTTCTTATGCTTTCATGTTTGGCTGATGGTAAATCTGAATTATCCAATGCTGCTCAAGAGCCAGAAGTTATTCATCTTGGAAATTTATTGATTAGTATGGGTGCTAAAATTAAAGGCCTTGGTTCAAAAAAAATTAGTATAGAAGGTGTTGACGAGCTAAGCGGTATAGATGTGGTTGTACCTTCTGACAGAATTGAGGCTGGGACTTTTGCAATTGCAGTTTCAGCAACTGGAGGTAAAGTAAAATTAGAAAATACTACATATCAGGAAAATGAAAATCTATTAAAAGTTTTAGAAAAGTCAGGGGCAAAAATTTACAAATCAACGAATACTTTAATAATTGAAAAATCAGTTGGTATAGTCAATCCAATAAATGTCACAACCAGATCATACCCTGGATTTCCAACTGATTTACAGGCACAATTGATGGCGCTAATGACAATATCTAATGGCAAATCTAAAATTACAGAAAAAATTTTTGAAAATCGATTTATGCATGTACAAGAATTAGTAAGAATGGGAGCGGATATAAAACTCTCCAAAGATAAAGCCATAATAACGGGTGTTGATGAATTAATTGGAGCAAATGTAATGGCAACAGATTTGAGAGCTTCGGCTTCACTTGTTATTGCAGGTTTAATGGCAAAAGGTAGAACAATTATTAGTAGGATTTACCATTTGGATAGGGGATTCTATAATTTAGAAAGTAAATTAAACCATTGTGGAGCGTCAATAAAAAGGATCAGAGATTAATGGGTGAAATATTAAAATTAAAGGCTTTTGACGAAGACGGACTGACTATCATATCTTCCCTTTGCCAAGACTCAATAATCAGTCAAAGTGAATATGGTTATGATAAAAAATCTAAAAGATTTGCGATTATTATGAATAGATTCTGTTATGAAGAAAAAGAGTCTTTTAGGATAAAATCAGCTATCCACTTTGATTATGTTGAAAGTTTGAAAATAAAAAATATCAAAAAAGAAGATAAGGATGAAACACTCGTATTATTAGCAATTAAATTTAAAGAAATGCAAAAACCAGGTGGATCTATTATTTTAGAATTTTCTGGAAATAAAGCTATTAATTTATTGGTTGAGAATATAGAAGTATTTCTCACAGATATTGGAAATAAATGGAAAACAAATAGAAAACCTGACCACGGTAGAGAATAATGTTGAATATACTAAGATATAAAGATAAAGAATTTTATTCACAAATTAATCAAGTTATAAACTCAAGAAAAAGCTTTGATGAAAAAATATCAAAAAATGTATCAGAAATAATAACCAATATAAAAAATAACGGTGATAAGTCTTTATTCAAATATATGGCTAAATTTGATAACATTCACATTGATAAAAATAGTATTTGCTATAGTAACGAAGAAATAAAATCAGCAATAAAAAAATGTTCAAAAGAAAGTATTGATGCGATCAAGCTTGCTAAAGATCGTATAGAGAAGTTTCATGAACACCAAGTTCCCAAAGAGACATCTTATAACGATGAAGAAAAAATAAACATTCGGACAAAATGGGTGCCTTTACACAGTGCTGGAATATATATTCCCGGTGGCACTGCTTCATACCCCAGTTCCGTCTTAATGGGTGTTATACCTGCACAAATAGCTGGAGTTAAAAAGATTTTTGCCACCGTTCCTTGTAGAAATAATGAGATAGATCCTCTGGTATTAGCGGCATTAGATATTTGTGGCATAGAAAATATTTATAAAATTGGTGGTGCACAAGCTATCGCTGCTTTAACCTGGGGAACAGAGTCAGTTGAAAAAGTAGACATTATTATTGGACCAGGAAATAAGTGGGTTGCCGAAGCAAAAAAGCAGGCTCTTTCAAATACTAATATCGATATGCTCGCAGGTCCTAGTGAAATATTAATCATTGCAGATAAATATAATAAACCAGAATGGGTTGCAGCTGATCTTTTATCACAGGCTGAACATGATGTATCTGCACAAGCAATATTAATTACTGATGATGAATTTTTCCTTGAACAGGTTAATAATGAGATAATTAAACAATCAAAAATGTTAAAAAGAAAAGATACTGTAACAAAAAGTATTTCAGATAACGGTTTCGGAATTCTTGTTGAGAAAATTCAAGACTCTGTTGAGATAACAAATAATATTGCACCAGAACATTTATCGATATTATGCAAGGATTGTTTAGAAATTGAACAACAAATATCAAATGCTGGAGTAATTTTTGCAGATGAATGGACTCCTGAGTCAATGGGTGATTATATTCTAGGACCTAGTCATATTTTACCAACAAATGGAATGGCAAGACGACAATCTGGGCTATCTGTTTATAATTTCTTAAGAAGACAATCAACTATCTTCAGCAATAAAAAAACAATAAAAAAACTTGGACCCTCTGCAATTTTATTGGCTGAATGTGAGGGTCTTGATGCACATGCAAACTCCATCAAATTAAGATTAGAAGACTTGTAAATGGTAGGCCAAGAAATAAACTTTATTAATAAAATAAATTTAAAGACCAACAAAATTGATGAGGTTTCAGAGTTTATCTCTTATGAAAGGCAAGCGGCTATTCATGATCTAATAAATGAAAACTCATTCTTGGTTAAAGAAAAAGAAATCAATGGTCCCTATAATTTAAATATCGAAATAAATAATAATGTGCTGATAATGAATATAACCAATGAAGAGCTATCCTTTAGCAAAGATTTTCGAATACCCATTAATTCATTAAGAAGAATTGTAAAAATATATGATGCATCATGTAAGTTATATTTTAATTCGATTAAAGAAGGATCAATTGATAAAATTGAAGAAATTGAAAAAAATAGAAGAAAAATTCATAATGAAGGTGCTGATAAGTTTATTGAAATAACTGAGAATAAGTTTGAGATTGACCATAATACTGCAAGAAGAATGTTTACGCTTTTATATACACTTTATATTTAGAAACGCATATTTGACTATAAAATATTGTTTGTTATAAACAATGAAAGGAGAAAAATTGGCCAAAGAAGAATTACTTGAGTTTCCTGGAGTTGTTACGGAATTACTACCAAATGCGACCTTCAAAGTTAAATTAGAAAATGATCATGAAATCATTGCTCATACTGCAGGTAAGATGAGAAAAAATAGAATTAGAGTATTAGCTGGTGATCAAGTAACAGTTGAAATGACTCCTTATGATCTTACTAAAGGACGTATCACATATAGACATAAATAGAGAAGTTATGAAACCTGAAAATTGTCCCATTTGCAATAACAGTGCTTCCAAGGAATTCATTCCTTTTTGTTCAAAGCGTTGTTCACAAATAGATCTTAATAGATGGCTAGGCGAGAAGTACCAAATCCGCATTACTGATGACAATAAAAACAATAATTAAACTTTAGGGTTGTGAAAAAGGGTTTGAAAAGTTTATATTGCAACATTCTTTTAAAGAAAAGCCCAGGTAGCTCAGTTGGTAGAGCAGAGGACTGAAAATCCTTGTGTCGGTGGTTCAAATCCGCCCCTGGGCACCATAAATATACAAATTCATTATATAATCAATTATAACTATAACTCTTCAAAAATGAATGATCTTAAAGGTTTAAATTATATAATTTTAGAAAAAATTATACTAAAATATATCAGCTAAGAACCAAAATTAATTAATAATGTAAGATCTGTAAAACTGGGTAAATTGAGTAATGTTTAAAACCATTATAAGAAAAGAACAAAACAAAGACTTTTTAAAAATTTTAGTAATTTTAGTGATGGGATCTTTTTTGCAATCTTGTGGTGTACCTACAACAGTCATCAATAGAGGTGATAGTGAAGTTATTGATAGAGAAAGATTGATTATGCAGGGTATAGCTCTTGATACTTATTATAAACGTCTCGAAAAAATGAATAATTTAACTTACCCACTTTTAACTAGCTCAATCAATTTTTGTGGAGAAAGAGTAACATATGATATTGGTTTAAAGACAATATCACTGACTCAAATTGACAGAAGATTTCGAAAAGCTGCCAATGAAAAATTATTAATATCAAAAGAGCAAAAGGTGCTTTTCACTATTAAAAATTCTCCAAGTTCAATAGCTGGGCTCAAATCTGGTGACATTATTTCAGAAATTTCTGACTCTAATGGAAAATGGTTAAATGATAATATTTTTGAAAATAATGAAAAGAAGAATTATTCTGCAAACCCTGTAACTGTTAAGGTTTTACGAAATCAAGAAAATAATTTTGAGAACAAATTACTTGAGTTTACAATAAAACCAAAAAAGATTTGTGATTACGGAGTTGTTTTAGCGCAAAATGACTCACTTAACGCATTCGCGGATGGTAATAATTTATATTTAACAACAGGTATGCTTAGATTTGTTGATGAGGATCGAGAGCTACAATTTGTATTAGCTCACGAACTTGCACATAATATCGAGGGTCATATCGATAAAAGAGTTAATAATTCAGTTTTAGGAACAATAATTGATTTAGCTGCAAAGGGTGCAGGAATTGATACTCGTGGAAGCTTTGGTGCAATGGGTGCGCAGATGTATTCTCAAGATTTTGAAAGAGAAGCAGACTATGTAGGCCTCTACATTTTAGCCAACTCAAATATAGACTCGTCAAATATTGAAAATTTTTGGAGAAAACTTGCTGCAGAAAACCCAGGCTCCACTCTAAATTATAATTCCACTCACCCAACTTCTTCCGAAAGATGGGCTAATATCAGAGCAACGCAAAAAGAAATACAGTATAAAATTGAAAATGGTATAGCTCTTCAACCTCAAAGAAAAGAAAATTGAAATGATTAACTCAATAAAAAAATGTTATAACACTGAAGATTTCAGATACCTCGCAAAAAGAAGGCTTCCCTTTCCTATTTTTCATTACATTGATGGTGCTGCAGATGATGAGGTTACTTTAAGAAGAAATACAAAGGCATATGAAGAGGTTGATTTAGTTCCAAATGTACTAAAAGGTGTAAAAAATATCGATATTAGCACTGAAATTATGGGTAAAAAAATAAGTGCACCTCTATTTTTTTCTCCAACCGCACTTCAAAGATTATTCCATTATGAAGGAGAAATCGCTGTTGGAAAAGCTGCTGAAGAGTTTAATACTTTTTTTGGTATATCTTCATTGGCAACAACTAGTATAGAAGAAGTTGGAAATAAGTTTAACTGCCCAAAAATCTTCCAGATGTACATTCATAAAGATAAAGGTCTGAATGACAATATGATAGATAAGTGCAAGGCTAATAATTTTGATGCAATAGCAATCACTCTAGATACAATTGTTGGCGGCAACAGAGAAAGAGATCTTCGTACAGGATTTACATCACCTCCAAAATTAGATTTAATTAGCTTCTTTAGTTACTTAACTCATCCAAATTGGACACTCAATTATTTACTTAGAAATAAGTTTGAATTACCCCAACTCCAGGATTTTGTTGATGAAGGAACAAATATTAATATTTCTGTCGGTGATTATTTCTCAACAATGCTTGATCAAAGTATCACTTGGAAAGATATAGAAGATATTAAAAATAAGTGGAATGGTCATCTATGTTTAAAAGGCATTATGTCAGTTGAGGATGCAAAAAAATCTCTAGATGTTGGTGCTACAGCAATAATGGTTTCAAATCATGGAGGAAGACAATTGGATGGAGGAAGAGCTCCATTTGATCAACTTGAAGAAATTATAGATGCCGTTGGTGATAAAATAGATGTTATATGTGATGGCGGAATAAGAAGAGGAAGTCATGTTATTAAAGCTTTATCGCTGGGGGCAAAAGCATGTTCAGGAGGTAGATTCTATTTATATGCACTTGCCTGCGCAGGTCACTTAGGTGTCAAAAGGGCTTATCAACTTATGCAAGATGAAATTATTAGAGACATGAAGCTTATGGGTTGTCGATCAATAGACGAATTATGCCGTAACAATTTAAGATTTAGAAAATCTTTATATTAAAAGAGAACTAGTTTAATTAAAACAAAATGAAGTTAATAATTAATATACTTACTTATTTAATAGCTCTGTCTTGGTTAGGCTTTGGAATAACAGGAATAATTGATCCTGTTATATTTACTGAAAGCAGTTGGGCGGCTTTACATGTGCAAATCACTGGTCAATTTGGTATGAGTGATATTCGTTCTTTTGGCGGTCTTCTATTCGCACTTGGCCTTGGTATTATTTATGCAAATCACAATTCAAATGTAAGTAGAAGTTGGTTCACTGCTTACGCTCTGCTAATGCTGGGATTAGCTATTGGTAGAACGTTGAGTCTTTATTTGGATGGATTGGATCAAACTTTAATTATTTTTGCAATCATAGAGTACTCATATGCATTAATCTTGTTTATTAAATCAAGACTCTAATTTTTTAAAAACTGAATTATATCTTTCCAAGCTTGAGGATCTTCGAGAAAAAACCCATGACCACCCTTGTAAAATTTTCTTGATGAATTTGAAATTAGCTTATCCAAAATATTAATATTGTGTTTAGGAACAATTCCATCAAAAAGACCGCCAGCAATGAAGGTTGGGCATTTTATTTTACCTAATCTGTCAACTACATCGTGATCTTTTCTTGCTTCCAATTGTAATAATCTTCCATTATTTAATTTTGAATCTGGGCTTCTTAAATAGTTTTTAATTTGATTAACGAGAATGTTATATTGATTACTATTTTTCTGGATATAGGTATCAGTTATCCTTGTATCAGAAATTGATACAAACTTTTTTGTATACTCCAAATCATCATCAATTTTCTCTAAATCATGTAAAGGAAATGAATGATATTTCTTACCTCCTGGAGAGGTACACATTAAAACTAACTTTTCGATGATACTTGGGTAGTTAATAGCTAGGTGTTGTGCAACCATACCCCCAAAACTAACACCTATAACTTTTACTTTTGTAAAATTCATTTTTTTAATAAAATTATAAGCATCATCTGCGTAATCTTTCATAGTATAAGGTCCTTTTGGAATTTCAGTTTGTCCAAGACCTCTTTGATCATAAGATATAACTTTGAAATGTTTTTTAAGATCGTTGTCAAAAGCATTAGGAGATTTTCTCAAATCACCGCCAGTCCCCGAAATAAATA
>CEQD01121352.1_pt1 | contig 36687 bp, 32 predicted proteins | sample 530511 | NCBI WGS metagenome assembly CEQD01 (sample SAMEA2620230, study PRJEB7988) | marine metagenome | biome: marine biome (ENVO:00000447); feature: surface water layer (ENVO:00002042); material: "saline water (ENVO:00002010), including plankton (ENVO:xxxxxxxx)" | depth 5 m | reverse complement strand
TTATAACTAATAAGGCATAGAAATACCTTTGCTTAAAGGTATAATTTCAATGATGTACGGTAATAATTTCACAATCGAGAGTTTCGATGCGGAGCTGTGGGAAGCCTTCGAAGGAGAAAAAAAGAGACAAGAAGAACATATAGAGTTAATTGCTTCGGAAAATTATGCTTCTCCCAGGATATTGGAAGCTCAGGGTTCGATTTTAACCAATAAATATGCAGAAGGTTATCCAGGCAAGAGGTATTACGGCGGTTGTGAATTTGTAGACGTCGCGGAGCAACTTGCAATCGACCGAGCTAAAGAATTATTTAAAGCCGATTTCGCCAACGTTCAACCTCATTCAGGCGCAAGCGCTAACGCTGCTGTTTTTTTAGCTCTGCTAAATGCTGGTGATAAAATCCTTGGCATGAGCTTGGATCATGGAGGTCATCTAACTCACGGTTCAAAAGTTAACTTTTCAGGAAAAATTTACCAATCTTATAGCTACGGTATCGACGAAACTGGTGATATTGATTACGAAGAAGTTCAGAAATTAGCAAATGAACATAAGCCAAAATTAATAATATGTGGTTTCTCGGCATTTTCAGGCGTATTGGATTTTCCAAAGTTTAGAGAAATTGCTGATTCCGTAGGCGCATACCTTCTTGCGGATATTTCCCACGTTTCCGGTTTGGTGGCTGCAGGACTTTATCCGAATCCAGTGCCTTTTGCTGACGTTGTAACCACCACCACACATAAAACTTTAATAGGTCCTAGGGGGGGATTAATTTTGGCGCGTCAAAATGAGGAATTACACAAGAAACTTAATTCAGCTTTATTTCCTGGATCTCAAGGAGGTCCTTTGATGCACATCATCGCTGCGAAAGCTGTTTGCTTTAAAGAAGCCATGGAGCCAGAATTCGTCGATTACCAAAAGCAAATTTTAGCAAATGCAAAAGAGCTTAGTGGAGCGCTTATGGCCAATGACATTGACATCGTTTCTAACGGTACTGCTAATCATATGTTTTTGGTGAACTTAGTGAAAAATAATTTGACTGGAAAAGTTTTAGACGCCGCCCTTGGAAATGCTCACATCACTGTGAATAAGAATTCTGTGCCAAATGATCCTCAATCCCCTTTTGTCACTTCCGGAATTAGAATTGGAACTCCGGCGGTTACCCGAAGAGGATTCAAAGAGAATGAAATGAATATGATCGCTAACTGGATCACTAATATCATTCATGACATCGATAATACAAAATTAATCGAAAAAACGAAAAATGAAGTTAGAGATCTCTGTTTACAATTTCCAGTCTATTCAAGATAAGCCATGCATTGCCCATTTTGCACCTTCGAAGAAAGTAAGGTCATCGATTCACGTCTAGTAGCGGACGGAAATGAAATCCGTCGCAGAAGAGAATGTCTTCGGTGTCAAGAGCGTTGGACGACTTATGAATTAGCTGAATTGGTAATGCCAAAAATTATCAAGCAAGATAAATCTAGAGTCCCTTTCGACGAAACAAAACTCAAAGAGGGAATAGCAAGATCTTTAGAAAAAAGACCAGTGAGTCAAGAAGACTTTTTGACTCTGATTGAAGACATAAAAAAAGAGATAAGATCGCTTGGCGAAAGAGAAATACCCTCGAAACAGATTGGCGAAACGGTTATGAAGTTTTTAAGAAAAGTAGATGAAGTAGCTTTTGTCAGGTTTGCATCGGTCTATAGAAGTTTTCAAGATCCTTTAGAATTTAGTGAAGAAGTAAAACGATTATCTGATGACTAAAAAAAAATTCATGGCTATGGCTTACGAATCAGCAAAGCTTGGTGAATATTCAACGAAACCCGGCGTAAACGTTGGTTGCATTATTGAAAAAAACAATAAAATTTTAAGCAAAGGATGGTATGAAAAATATGGAGGCTCCCATGCCGAAATTAATGCAATAAGAAATTTAAAAAAAAACTACCCGAAATCTTATCGCGAGCTTCTAGACCAAAGTTCTATATATATTTCTTTAGAACCATGCAGCAAAACAGGCAAGACACCTCCATGTACAGATGAATTAAAAAAATACAATTTTAAAGAAATCATAATTGGCCACGAAGATCCATCTCAGAGCGGTGCAAATGAACTAAAAAAACTTGGCTTCAATGTAAGTCAACACAAGCAGAAAAACTTAAATATCAATCAAGGTTTTTTTAAAAAGATCTACACAAATACACCCTACATTAGAGCCAAAATTGCAATGTCAAAGGATGGCAAAACCTCTTTTAAAAACAAAAGAAATAAATGGATTACATCTGCAGCCTCAAGAAAAGATTCTCAACATTACAGAGCAATTTCAGATCTTATTATTACTGGAAGCGGCACAATAATTAATGACGATCCTTTGCTAAATGTTAGAAGTAATAAAATAGTCAAAAGCAAAGGTTTTAATCAACCTCATAAAGCCGTTATCACAAGCTCAAATCATGATTTAAATAAATTTAAATTTTTTCATGATAAAACAAAAAAGATTATCTTTACCCACAAGAATAATAAGCTCGGAGGTCTGAAAAAAACAACTAATACGGAAATATCGCTTATAAAAAAAGAAGGATCTGAACTTGATTTAAAAGATTTAGTTTCAAAATTGACTGCATTTAATTATCGAGACATTTTAATAGAGGCAGGCCCCAATCTTCTTTCCTCTTTTATTAAAGCCAATTTAATTGACGAGTTTATTATTTACATCTCGCCAAAGATGCTATCAAATACCGCAGATTATTTTTTTAATGGAAAAGATTCAATGAATCCGTTGTTATCAAAAAAGTATGAAAAAATTGAATCTTTGAAAATTGGTATTGATAAGAAAATTATTTTAAGAAAAAAACAAAAATGGGATTAAATAAAACCGAAGAACTCATCAAAGACATTAAAAAAGGGAAAATGGTCCTTCTTATGGACGATGAAGATCGAGAAAATGAAGGCGATATCATCTTAGCCGGTGAAAAAGTTACATCAGAAAAAATAAATTTTATGGCAAAGAATGCCAGAGGTTTAATTTGTTTAGCTCTCAGTGAAGAAAAGTGTAAAAAATTAAATCTGAATCAAATGGTTAGTGATAATAAGAGTGGCCACGGAACAGGTTTCACAGTTTCTATCGAAGCCGCCTCTGGTATTAGCACTGGAATTTCTGCAGCCGATAGAGCAAGAACTATAAAAGTTGCATCAAAAGCTAACGCAAAAGCCAACGAGATTGTTTCTCCAGGTCATGTCTTCCCTGTTAAAGCTATTAATGGAGGCGTTTTATCTAGAGCCGGTCATACCGAAGGTAGCACTGACTTGTGTAGATTGGCGGGTTTAAATCCTGCTGCAGTAATAGTAGAAGTCATGAACGAAGATGGAACAATGGCTAGAAAGAAAGATTTAATAGAATTTAGTAAAAAATTTGATTTAAAAATTGGCACAATAGCTGATTTGATTAATTACAGGATCATTAATGAAAAAACGGTAGAAAAAGTAAATCAAAAATTGGTTAATACAAAACATGGTAAATTTACAATTATTTCTTATAAAGACGGGATTACAGGCGAAACTCACCTGGTTTTAAAAAAAGGGAAAGTATCTAAAAACAAACCTACCTTTGTTAGAGTGCAACAAACAAACTTCTTGCACGACATGTTACAAATTGATGAGTACGGTTCCAGGTGGTCAGTTGACGAAGCAATGAAAAAAATAAGTAAAAATGGTTCTGGATTAATAATTTTAATCGACGGCGGCAAAAACAAAGAAGAAGAAATACAAGACTTAAAGAAATCCTACAAACAATCCATCCCTGGAGGAATTGATGTTAGAAGAATTGGTGCGGGCTCGCAAATTTTAAGAGATTTGGGAGTACATAAAATAGCCTTGCTTGGATCTAAAACCAGGTATCCATCCATTTCAGGTTTCGGTTTAGAAGTTGTTAAATACATAGAAAAATGAAAAAAAATATTGATCTAAGCTTGAGACAGAACGACTACGCAAATAAAAAAATTCTCATCATTAGCACTAAGTGGAATGAAGAAATAATTCAACCAATGCTAGATGACTGCAAAAAAAGCTTAACGACTATGAAAGCAAATTTTTCTGAAATAATTGTTCCAGGTGCTTTTGAAATTCCCTTTATGGTCAATAATAAAGCTAAATCATATGATGCAGTCATTACTTTAGGCGCTATTATCAAAGGCGAAACTCCGCATTTCGATATAATCGCTCAATCAATTAGCGACCAAATTATTTCTTTGGGGGTAATTTTGAATAAACCTATAGTTTTTGGAGTTCTCACTACAAATAGTCCTGATCAAGCCCTAGAAAGATCAAAAACTAAAGGGAAAGAACTAGCTTTTAGCGCTCTGCATCTTCTAGATCAATTGGATGGCTAAGCAAAAAGACACTCCATCGCCGGCGAAAAAGAGAGAACTGCTTTTACAAGCTTTGTATCAAAAAGAAATAAGTGGCATCTCCAATACTGAAGTTATGAAACAACTTAGAGAAAGAAATAAGAAATACGATTTATCTGAACTTAATTTGATTTTGAAAGGAATCAAACAAAATAAACTTACTATTGACGAAATAATCGAGCAAAACTCAAAAATTAAACTCGAAGATATTGGCGAAATTGAACTTTCAATCTTGAGATCAATAATTTTCGAAATGCAGAAAAAAACTGTCGATCGATCGATCTCTCTAAGTGAAGCAATAAGATTGGCTAAAAAATATGGTCAGGATTCAAGCTATAAATTTATTAACGCTGTTTTAGATAAATTCGAAAATTAGATTTCTTTGTTCACAACTATTGTGCCTTGATCATCAGGGCCAGTAGAAATAATATCGATCGGTATCTCACATACCTCTTCTATTTTTTTTATAAAATTCTTAGCTTCTAAAGGGAGTTCGTCGAATTCGCTAATTCCCTTCAAGGAGGTTTTCCAACCTTTACACTCGATATACTTTGGTTCTACATCTGCAAGATCCATACATTCAGCATAATCACCAGAGCCGTTTTTAAAATCATAATCAACACAAATTTTTATAGTATCTAGAAAATCTAAAACATCTATTTTCGTTAAACACAAAGCTGAAACACTATTTGATTTAATAATTTGTTTAACGGTTACTGCATCAAACCATCCACATCTTCTTGGCCTTCCAGTGGTAGCGCCTACCTCACCTCCTTTAGTTGCGATTTCATTACCAATGTCATCATGTATTTCAGTTGGCATAGGTCCTTCTCCAACTCTAGTGACATATGCTTTTACCACTCCAAGAATATACCCTGCATCCAATGGACCAATACCTGCTCCAGAAGCAATGCCTGCTGGAGAGCAATTGCTAGACGTAACAAATGGATAGGTTCCTTGGTCAACATCGAGCAGAGCTCCTTGAGCTCCTTCAAATAAAACTCTTTTTCCTTGATTATTTAATTCGTGTATAAGTGAAGAAATGTCAGCAAGAAGCGGAGTTAGTTTCTCTCCATATTGCAAATTTTCATCTTTAATTTTTTGAAAATCTAATTTAGAGTGTCCAAAATAATTTTCTAACCAAAAATTATAATAGGTAATATTTTCTTTTAGTTTATCTTCTAGTTTAGACTCCGATAAAGTATCAATTATTCGAATGGCGCGTCTTGCTACTTTATCTTCATAGGCCGGACCAATACCTCTCAAAGTGGTACCAATGGTATTGAAGCTATTAGATTTTTCTTTAAGTTGATCAACTAAAATATGATAAGGCTGAATCAAAGAGCATGCGGGACTAATCTTAAGTCGATCATTAATATTTTTTGCAATTGGTTCTATTTTCTCTATCTCTTCAAATAATGCCGCACAAGAAATCACTACTCCTTTACCAATGAGGGACAATGCATTTTTATGACAAATAGAGGATGGTAATAAGTGAAGAACTATTTTTTCGTCATTTATAATTAGAGTGTGACCCGCGTTATGCCCGCCTTGATACCTACAGGCTGCATTAGCTCTATCGGATAAAAAATTTACAATTTTACCCTTTCCTTCATCGCCCCATTGAAGTCCTAGCACAGCGAAATTATTTGTCATAATTTAAGCCTTCAATTTTGTCATTGCGATAATATCTTGATCAAAGCCAATAGCTATCCTGGTCGAACCTGATGCAGTTTGTGAAAAATAACTTCCGCCATTAGCAATTGAAAAGCCTAACTTTTCTGAGTGGGCAGAAAAAACTAATCCTTTGTGATAATTAAATCCAGGAAAATCTGTTACATCAATATGAGGTTTGAAAGAGGTTTCCTTTTCAATAAAACTCCATATTTCCTCTAATTCGTTGACTATTTTTTCATCTGTTTCAATGGCCTTTAAAGTTGAAATAACAGACAAATCACCATTGCACTCTAGCAAAGTGAGTAATTTATCAACGACATTTTTATTCATTTTATGTTTTGTTAACCAACTTGATAAATCGGAGCTAGATTTAGAAGAAATTATTTTGTTGAGAGAATAACTTTCTTCTCGATTTAAATTTAAAGGCTCTAAAACATCTTCAAGAATTTCTGTTTTTCCATAAGAGAGAGTTAAATCTTTTAAATTTCCAATATCCATACTATCGGAGAGTAATTTTAATATCTCAAACTTATTATCGTTTCCTCCAAAAATTTCTACGCCTGCTTTTACTGTAATTCTGGATCTGCTAAAAGAATCTTTTCTTTTTTTTAGGACTTCCCCAACGTAACAATATCTTGTTTCGCCTTCAGTATCTTCTGCCTGGTCTATTCTAGCTATCTGCTGTGATATATCTGGCCTAATAATTAGCTCATTAGTTGATAAGTCATCTGAAAATGTAAAAGCTGAATCTTTTATAGATTCATTTTGATCACCGCCAATAGTATCTGCAAATTCAATCAAAGATGGATAAGTTAATTGAAAGTTTTCAGATTGATAATAATCTAAAAGTGACCTTTTCAAGCCCTCCAACTCAAGCGCTTCCACAGAAGTTATATCTTCTACTCCGTCAGGAAGATTAGAAGATTTTATTGACATTTTTATTGTTGATCTTGTGATCCAGTTGAACTATCTAAATATTTAAAAAAGTCGCTTTCAGGATCAATCAATAAGACATCCGATTTATTCTGAAATGTAGATTGATAAGCATTTAAGCTTCTGGTGAATTCATAAAATTCAGGATCTTTGTCAAAAGCTTTAGCATAAATAGCTGTTGCCTGTGCATCTCCTTCACCTTTGAGGATTTCTGCTAGCTTATATGCCTCGGCTAAGATTACTGTTCTTTCTTTATCTGCATTAGCTCTGATTTCTTCAGCAATTTCATTACCTTCGGCTCTTAATTCTTGAGCTAATCTTTCTCTCTCGGTTCTCATTCTATTATAAACAGAATCATTAACCTCGTTTGGAAGTTCAATTTTCTTAACTCTTACGTCAATAACTTCTATTCCCAATTCTGAATTAGCAACTATGTTTAAATCTTCAGTCAATGCATTCATTAGTTGATCTCTTTCACCAGAAATTACATCTTGGACAGTTCTAACACCAAATTGGTTCCTTAAACCTTCATCAACCCTTTGAGTTAGCAATGTCCTCATAGCACCTAACTGTCCACCTGAAGAAGTAATATAAAACTGTTCATTATCTGTTATACGCCATTTGACAAATGCATCGACAATAAGACGTTTTTTCTCTGCGGTAAAATAGGGCTGAGGAATTGCATCCAAAGTCAAAACACGAGAATCGAACTTCCTTACAGTATGTAAAATTGGAACTTTGAAATGCAGCCCGGATTCAATTTTAGGATTAACGATCTCTCCAAACCTAAGAAGAATAGCGGTTTGCTTATCAGTAACTATATATACACTATTTGCAATGATAATAATTAACAATAAAGCTAATCCTATAAATCCTAGTCTCATCGTACCCATGTTATCTCCTTTCCTGTCTCTTTCTTATTTCTTCAATAACTCTATCTGTTAAATCTTCTATAGCATTTGGGTTCAGACTATTAGTTGCTGAATTATTATTTTGATCTTCCGAAGGTCTCAAGGATGATGCAGCTGCAATTTGATCTAGTGGCAAGTACATAATATTGTTACCATTTTTGACGTCAATCATGACTTTTGTACTATTGGACATAACAGATTGTACTGCATCAAGATAAAGTCTTTCTCTTGTAACATCAGGTGACTTTTTATACTCAGCTAAGAGCTGATCAAATCTGGTAGCTTCACCTGCTGCTTCTGCGATCACTTTAGCTTTATAACCTTCTGCATCTTGTATTGCTCTTTTTGCAGCTCCTCTTGCAATAGGAACTATTTCATTAGCATAAGTTTCGGCTTGGTTTTTCAAAGTCACTTCATCCTCTCTTGCTTTTACAACATCGTCGAAAGCAGCTCTAACAGCTTCGGGAGGCCTTGATTCTCTTATCGTGACTGTAACTACTTCAATACCTGTGAGATAAGTATTGAGTCGTTCTTGTAATCTACTTCTCACATCAATAGCTATCTGCTCTCTTCCAGTTGTTAGCACACTGTCCATTGAATTACTTCCAACGACATGCCTAAGAGCAGATTCGGCAGCTTGGGATAAACTGTCTTCAGGTGCTGATGCTTCTAATAAGAAAAAAACAGGGTTTGATCTTTTATACTGCACAGCCACTTCAACATTTACTATATTCTCGTCTCTTGTAAGCATTGATGAATTAGTGGTATGAGTGAATAATTTTTCGGTATTTACTATGGATCGAGTATCTATTAATGGAGGATTCCAATGTATTCCAGGTCCTTTAGTGGTTGTGTATTCTCCAAATCTTAAAATTACCGCTTCTTCTTGTGCGTCTACTGTGTAAATACCAGCAGCGCTGTATAGGACAATCAAAGCTACGAAAAAATAAGAAATATATTTTGAAGAACTAATTTTCTTGCCGCCGCCGCCTCCGCCTCCGGAGCCTCCTCCAAAGATAGGGCCAAAAATAGCTTTGAATCTTTTTATGGCTTCATCAATATCTGGGGCATCGTTTTTGTTACCCCAAGGATCACGTGAGCCATTATTATTTTGATCGTTCCATGACATAGAAGCGTATTTTATGTGTTGATTAAGAATAAAGAAACACTAGATTTATAAAAAAGATTCAATCTTTATAACTTTATTCATTTCCTCCTTTTCAAATATTTTCGTCGTTGTTAGTTTATTCAACCAGGTTATCTGTCTCTTAGCCAATTGATAGGTAGCATTTACGCTCTTTGTAATAAATTCTTCTTCGGATAATTCACCATTTAAGAATTCTACACATTGTCTATATCCCACTGAATTAAGCGGTGGCGCCTCTTTTGAAAATTTCTTGATAATACTTTTCACTTCATTCACAAACCCTTTGCTTAACATGGCATTGAATCTAACTTTTAAGTCTTTTTTATAGTTGACTCTATCTTCCGGTATGACTGCGAATGAAAAAATTTTACGATTTAGTAAATTTTTTTGGTTCTCTTTTTTAAGAATCTCGCTAAATTTATCGTTAGTGATTAAACAAACTTCTAGCGCCCTAATTATTCTTTGAGTGTCATGAGGATGAATTTTTTCAGCAGCTTCCGGGTCAATTTTCTCTAGTCTCTTAAATAAAGAAGCAAGTCCGAAAGTTTCCAAGTCACAACTTAAATCTACTCTTATTAAGTCGTCTCGTTTAGGTAAGTCTGCAAGTCCCTCTAACAAGCTATAGAAGTACATCATTGTTCCACCAACAAAAATAGGAATTTTTGACTGTTCGTCAGCCTTTTTAATTATCTTTAAACTTCTTTTTTTGAAATCTCCCACAGAAAACTTTTCATTGGGCTCTAAAATATCTATTAAATGATGAGGAAATTTTTCTAATTCCTCTTTTGTCGGCTTATTGCTGCCAATATCTAAATGTTTATAAATTTGAACAGAATCAACGCTTATCAATTCAGAGGGGTACTTGGAATATAAAGCTTTAGCTAAATCTGTTTTACCAGAATGTGTTGGGCCGTAAATGGCTATTATCGGTTTCACTGATTTTTTTTAAAAAAGAATATAATTGAAATGTAATCAAATTGCTTCTTCGTCAATCTCTCCAGTCCTGATCCTAGTAACTTTCTCTAAATCGTAGACAAATATTTTTCCATCACCAATTTTTCCAGTATTGGCTACTTCCGAAATCGCATGGATCACATCATTAACTTGCGAATCTTTCAATGCAACCTCAATTTTTAATTTTGGCAAAAAATCAGTCTTATATTCGTGCCCTCTATATAACTCGGTTGTCCCCTTTTGCCTGCCAAAACCTTTTACATCAGAAACTGTAAGACCTGTTACATTCAATTTGTTGAGCGCGCACCTAACTTCATCCAGCTTCAATGGTTTTATAACTGCGGTAACAAACTTCAAAATGTCCTCCCTCAAATATAAACAACTAAACTTTTAATAAAGTAACCAGCTTTTCAACCGATCTTTGGACTGCTCCCTGTCTAGATAAAAGATAGTTTTGACTTAGCTCCTTGATTTGAAAATTTTGTGAAAAATTATTCAATTTCTTCGCTAAATCATCTTCAGAATCTATGATATTTAAAATTCCTAGGCTTTGCAAATCTTCAGAAATTTTCTCAAAATTATAAGTACTTGACCCTGAATAAATTGGCAATCCAAATTTGACTGCTTCAAGAAAATTTTGTCCTCCATGAGGTATCAAAGTTCCTCCAATAAAAGCTAGGTCAGCTAAGTTAAAGAATGATTCAACATAACCCATTTGATCGACAAGAGTTACGCTGAGGTTTAAATTCAAGCGATCAGCAAATATTTCATGATTTATCTTTCTTTCAGATAAAATTTCAGAGATTTCAGAAGATCGATGCGGATGCCTGGGTATTAAAACCATATGAAACTTTTTTGGATCTAACTTTAAAAATGTATTTATCAAGAAAAGTTCTTCCGTAGGATGAGTACTTGCACAAACTATAATTTTTTTCTCTGATGCACTTGGAAATGCTTTTATAGGTTCAAGATAATTTTCATTTAAAAAGTTCGAGAATTTTAAAGAATAGTCAACCGATATTGCTTCAGATGCAACACCAAGTTTTACAAAATTTTCTAAATCCTTCTGGCTTTGAGAAACGACAAGCGTTAGTTTAGAAAATATTTTATTAAAAAAGGTTCTTAGCTTGTCATATTTAAGTAGTGACTTATCCGACATTCGCCCGTTTAGAAGAAAGACGGGGATTTTATTCTTATGGCAATTGTTTATTAAATTAGGCCAAATTTCTGTCTCTATTAAAATTAAACATTTAGGCTTAATTTTATAGATAAAATTTTTAGTAATTCCATTTAGGTCAAAAGGGAGATATTGATGTGCAATTTCAGATCCGAAATGTTTTTTGAACTCTTTAGAACCAGCTACTGTAGTTGTAGTAATCAAAAAGTTTAAATCTTTTAAATTACTTTTTAATTCCTTAATTATTAAGGTAGCCACTTTTACCTCTCCTACTGAAACAGCGTGAATCCATATAGGTTGAGAACAATTTTCAAATTCAATAGGACCGAGTCGCTCTCTGATTCTATTTAACTCTGAGACACTAAACTCTTTTTTCGAAAATAATCGTAAAAATGCTAAAGGGAAAAGAAAATATAAAAGAAGATTATAGAAGATCATCTTAAGTTAATTTTATCAGACAGAAATAAACAAAATACTAATTTAATACTAATTGGTACGATAGAATAAAATTATGAAAATATTGGAATATTTGGTTTATCTAATATTAAAATTTTTAAACATCCTTCCTCAAAGTATTCAACATTTAATTGGTAAAGGTATAGGAAAGATTTTCTTTAAGAGATTCAATGAAAGAAGAGAAATAGCAAGATGGAATCTTAAAAAGTGCTTTCCTGAAAAAAATGAAAAAGAAATTGGACTAATTCTAAAACAAAGCTTTGAAAGAGTAGGTGAATCTCTTTTTGAATTTTTAAATGCTTTCTGGGCTCCCGATAAAAAGCTTAAAAAATTAATAATTAACTTCAACGAGATAGAGAGTATTGTAGAAGATTTTGATAAATCTAAGGGCAAGTTACTTCTTTTTATGCACACTCCAAATTTAGATTTAGTGGTTAGAACTGCTTCCTTATTTATGCCAGTTTCTGGAATGGCGAGAACGCAAAATAATAAAATTATTGATAATTTATTTAAAGCCAGTAGAAAGAAATTTACTGAAAGAATTTTTAATCCAAGCGAAATTTTAGAGCTTTTAAATTTTTTAAAAAATGGCAAAGCTTGCCTTTATGCGCCTGATCAAGATTATGGTTATAAAAGTTCTATCTTTGTAGATTTCTTTGGCCATAAAGCTTTAACTGTAAAGTTTCCTTACCTTGCATCTAAAAGAGCGAATTGTGATGTTTATTTATTTTCCCTAAAAAAAAGAGGATTGCAGTACAGTGCTGCACTAGAAAAAATTAACCTTAAAAAAGAGAATGTAGAAGAGGACTTAAAAATAATTAACACAAAGATTGAAAACTATATACTTTCGAATCCAGAAAACTATTTATGGTCTCATAGAAGGTTTAAAAATAGGCCCGAAGGCGAAGCGCCTTTCTATCCAGCAGATCTTTTAAGAAAAAGAACTTAAATCTATAACTAAATTATCTATCAGCCTCACTTGTTTAAAGAAAACTGCAATGGCTATTAAAATTGTTGTTGAATGATTTTGACAGGATTCTAAAGTTTTGGAATCTAAAAACTCTAAATAATCTATCTCAAATCCATTCTCCTCAATTATTTGAACATAATTGTCATGAATTAAATCTAAATCTACAGACAATATCTTTTTTTCTGCATTAAAAGATAATTTAATTTCGTTTTGAATATCAGAAATAAATTTAAAAACCTTAGAAGCTTCCTTTCTTTCTTTCCTACTTAAATAATTATTTCTTGAAGATAAAGCCAAACCATTATCATCTCTTGCAGTAGGGGCTGTTAAAAACTCTATTTCATATTGCTTTGATTTTATTAAGTGCCGAATAATAAGTTGCTGTTGAAAATCTTTCAATCCAAATACACAGGCCTGAGGACTTGTGACTTGAAACAGCTTATTTACTATAGATATAACGCCATCAAAATGTCCAGGCCTGGACTTACCGCAAAGCTTATTGGCAAAAGGAGCAGATAACGACTCAATATTTTTTAAAATTTCATTTTCTCGGGGAATAAAAACGCCATGGCAATTGTTGGCTTCTAAAATTCTTAAGTCTTCTTCCAAAGTCCTCGGATATTTATCTAAATCTTCATTAGGCCCAAATTGAAGTGGATTTACAAAAATTGAAACCACAGGAAGAAATTTTTTTTCTCTTGCAATTTCCAGAAGATTTATATGTCCATCATGCAAATTTCCCATAGTAGGAATAAGGGCAAATGGCGATTTGAAAGGTCTTTTTAAAAGTTCTTCTATAGATTTAACGACAATCACTATTCAAAACAATGTTCTGGCAAAGGATAAGCTAAGCTTTTTACATCGGAGACATAATTTTTCAAAGCGCTCTGAATGGTTGCGCCGTCTTCTAAAAAGTTTTTTATAAATTTAGGTGGTTTTTCCAAACAGGTAATCCCGAGCAAATCGTGTATTACCATTATTTGTCCATCTGTAGAAGGTCCTGCCCCTATTCCAATCGTAGGAATAGAAACAGCTTCAACAATTTTTTCGGTCAAACTGATTGGAATACATTCTAAAAGGAGAAGCTCAGCCCCTGCATTTTCTAAATCCTTTGCCTCAGCAATAAACTTATTATGGGAAGAAGGATCTCTTCCTTGAACAAAATACCCTCCAATTCTATTTATCGATTGAGGTGTTAAGCCCATATGAGCGCAAACAGGAATACCTTTATCAGATAAAAGTTCTGTAATTTTAAGAATAACTTCTCCTCCCTCAACTTTAACGCTATTAGCTCCGCCCTGCATCAATCTCGTTGCATTTGTGTAAGCAAGCTGCTCAGTTGCATAGCTCATAAATGGCATATCCGCCATGATATGAGCATTAGTATTTCCATTTTTGACACATCTTAGATGATAAAGAATATCTTCCATGGAAACCGGAACAGTTGAGTCATGTCCTTGAATAACCATCCCTAAACTATCACCCACTAAAATCAATTCAACGCCTGCATCACACATCATTGAAGTCATTGTAGATTCGTACGAAGTAAGAGCTGCAAACTTTTCTCCAACTTTTTTTAAGTCTCTTAAAGTTTGAAGAGAAATGGGTTTTTTAGATTCTATCGACATCTAGTTATCTCCAATGATCGGCTACCCAAAGGGTTGGCAAAACCTTTCTATACCATTTTCCACTTCTTCCCTTAAGGGCTTCAGGAGGGTTAGGTTTTCCATGAAAAATTATTATTTTAGCGTTTTTAGGTAAAAGTGGAGCCAAAAAAAATTGCTTCAAACCTTTTTGTACACAATTTTTTTTAAAACTTTGGCACCATTCAATGGGCCAATACTTAAGAGAATGGTTCTTAAGCATATAATCTGACAAGTACTCTTGTTCATTTCTAAATTTTGCTCTTATTTTTTTAAAATTTTTTTCAAAATTCTCTAAAACATCAGAAAATTTTCCCATTTCAAATCTATAAACTGAACTATTACCAGTTGTATCTTTCCTTACGAAATCTTTGATAATAAAAAAATCTCCATGCAGATCAAAGAATTGATCAATATTATCAACAATTATCAAGTCTAAATCCAAGAAAAGACATTGTCCTTTGATATCGAAGATATTTTTTGAAAATGTAACTAATTTTGTCCAGCCCCTTTCAGGAATTCCTTCAGGTAAATTTAGCTTTGGTATTTCATAAGATTCTATTGAAGATAGTAAGCCAGAATTATTATCCGTTAAACAAATGAATCGGAATTCTCTAATCAAATTCCTTGAAACCATGTTGTAAAGCTTATTTACATAAGAAGCGTCATACTTGTCTCCCCATTTCATACAAATAATATTTACCGGGCTGCTCATAATTTTGAAGATAAAAATTTCTGAATTAAATGTTTCGTATCCTTGGTATTTTCCATCGGAAAAAAATGTGAGCCATCAACTTCAGTCACGCTAAAATTCTTTTTATTATTGAGATATTTTACTCCTTTAGACGAGAAGGTTGAAAAGTGTTTTGCTCGTAAAATTAAAATCGGTAAATTAAGTGCATTCAAGGTTCTATAAGTCTTGAATGAGACTGTTTCAAAAGTTTTTGCCTCCCAAACAGGATTACAACTTAATTTTAAAATTGATCCCTCCTTATCTAATCCTCCTTTCAAATAATTTTCAAGTGAGACCAAGGGCCACGTTTTAAACATGCTTCTGCCTTCATAATGACTCATAGCTTGGTTAAAGCTATCAAACTTATCTCTTCTTTTTGCAGCGTCTAGAACTTTGGTATTTGATCGAAGGGTAATGAACTTATTTTTAAGCTCTGAAAAAAATGAAGTATATGGATCATAAAAAAGTACAGGATCAAGCATTATTAAATTTGAAATCTTAAATTTTTTTAGCTTTGCAACTTCTGCAGCTACTATTGAGCCCATAGAATGACCAAAAAAAATCGCTGACGAAATATTTATTTTTTCCAAGAAAACTTCTGCGTCAGAAGCGTATTGATCCCATGAAGTTAATTTTTTGGGATTAGCTGATAAAGTAGTTTTTCCATGCCCTCTTTGATCAAAACCAATTATAGTTTTTTTCGAATCTAGTAAAAAATAAATTTTTTCAAGAAGATCTAAATAAGTTTCACAATTTAGACCTGTGGCATGAAAAAAAATTAGTGGCTCGGTTTTATCTGCGCCTTCCATTTCAAAATAAGAAAAGTATCCCTTTTCATTTTCTGCGTATGCTTTTTTTCTTTGAACTTTTGAAAACATTTTTAATGATTTATTATAAAAAAATGACATTAAACACTGTTAAAGGTTTTCTTGACAATATTGAAGGTCAAGAATTGGCAAAAATTGTTAAAAAATGTTCGCATTTAGGTCCATGTTTAGAAATTGGAACTTACTGCGGAAAATCAGCTTTGATTATAGGAGCTGCTTGTAAAAACTCAGAAAATATAGCCTTTACTATAGATCATCACACTGGCTCTGAAGAGCATCAAATAGGAGAAGAATATCATGACAGTGAGCTTTATGATGAAAATATTGATAGCTTCAATACTCTACCTGAATTTTTAAGAAATTTAAGAAATTCAAATTTGCAAAATTACGTTTTACCAATTGTTGGTAAGTCTAAAGAAATATCAAAACATTGGAAAATACCATTAGGAATGGTTTTTATAGACGGAGGGCACAGCAGAAAGGCTGCATTTGAAGATTATGAAAATTGGCACCCGCACATTCATAAAGGCGGTTTTTTATTGATTCATGATGTTTTCCCAAATCCAAATGATGGCGGCAGACCTCCGTATGAAATATTTTGCGAAGCAAAAAAATCAAAAAATTTTAAAGAGATTGCATTAGTAAAAAGCTTAGCAATTCTAAAAAAAGTTAAAATTTGAATTTATCCTAAAGATTGAATTCGCAGCTAAAATTACTGCTGCTGCAGTCCAGCTAGGTTTTTCAACAGGCCAATGCTTTTTGTCTTTATAAACAAAACCTGTCCAAAATAAATCATCTTTCTTATCAACTAGCTTTAAAATGTCTTCATAGATCTGCTTTGCTAATTTTTGTTCACCTATTTTATTAAGCGCCAAAATTAATTCACATGATTCAGCTATTGTCACCCAAGGTTCTTCTTCTACACACTTACATCCAAGTCCTGGAACAACAAAATTTTCCCATTTTTCTTTAATAATCTTTTTGGATTCTTTTTCATCGTGAATATCGCAAAGTATTGGGTAATACCAGTCCATACTATATCTTGATTTGCTATTCCAGGATCTATCAAACCGTTGTGGTTTATTTCTTAAAGCATTTTTGAGTGCACTAAGTTCTTTAGAAATTTGATAATTTTTTTTTCCAAGGATTTCTGCTATAGCTGAGAAATCAGTTAAACTTTTATAAATTGAGGAGCACCCAGTTACCAAAGAATCATCCATCCAAGCATCATTTTTATCTTTGGCCCAAAGAATATCTCCTTCGGAAGTTTGTCCCGAAAGAACAAAATCCTTAGACTTTTCTAAGAAAGGCCATATATCTTCCAAAAAATTCATATCTTCAAAATGCAAATAATGATGCAAAGCGCCAGAAGATATATAGGCTGTAAAATTCGTTTCTTTATTAAAGTTCACAACTTCGGTTCCTCTATATTCTGAATACCATGAACCATCGGATTGCTGAGAAGATTTAAGCCAATCAAATCCAGCTTTTGCCTCATTTCTCATTCCTAGTACATTTAGTCCCATTATTGACTCAACATGATCCCAGGGGTCTATTTTCCCGTCCGGCTCCCAAGCAATCGCTCCGTTAGAGTTTTGGCATCGAATAATGTAATTTCCCAATGGTAAAAGAGAATTTTTATCTTTCAATCTCACCCTCTATATTTTGAAAATACATAACAACGCTTTTGCCGATTATTGGTTGCAATAAAAATTCCAATAATCTTGTAATGAAAGGATTTTTAGTCATGTCCCAAACCAGAAAAGAATGGTAAAAGCTAATAAGTTTTGATTTATTCTTAGTTTCCCAAAAAAAACATTGCATCCACCAGTAAGGAGAATGCAAAGCATGAGCCCAATGCCTTTTGTAAAATTTGAAACCTAGGGTGCTCACAGAATTTTTTAATTCCTTGTATTTAAAAATTCTTACATGCCCTCCAGGTTCATTTTGATAATCTTTACTCAATTTCCAGCAAACCCATTCTGGAAAAAACTTCGGAACGCTCAATGCAAACGTGCCATCAGGCTTAAGTACTCGCTTAATTTCTTTTAATGCGGATTCATAATCAATTATGTGTTCCAAAACTTCAGAACAAACGACATGGTCAAATGTATTTTCCGCAAACGGTAAATTTTTTGCATTTCCCACCATAAAATTACAACTTTTTTCATTCTCACTTTCCTTAAATTGATTGAAATTTTCATTTGCTTTTTTTACGTCATCTAAACCCATATCGATGCCATAAACGTGTAAATCGGCATGCATATATGCTCCAAAACAATGCCTTCCTTGTCCGCAACCAATATCTAAAATTTTTTGATCAGGAAAAAAATTAAAATTTTCAAATCTTATTGTCTGCATTATTTTTGAAAATCTTTAATTATATTTTCATATATTTCTGTAACCGAATTAGCAACTCTTTGCCAGTTCAACGCTTTGTGGACTCGTTTATAACCCTTTTCAGCCATTTCTTCCTTCAAAGTTTCATTATTCAGTAACTTAAAAATTGCATTCTTAAGTTGTTCTGAATTTCCACTTTGAACAACTATCCCGCAATCACTTATCACTTCTGGAATTGCTCCGCCGTCAGTAGTAACCACTGCTTTTTTACAAGCCATTGCTTCGCCTACAGCAAATCCAAATCCTTCGTAAAGCGACGGTATAACTACTATATCAGCTGAACAATAAATTTCTCTTACTTCTTTAAAATTTAAATCTTTCTTGAAAGTAACCTTTTTTTCTATATTTAAAAATTTGAGCTTTCTTTCTGTATGTCCTCCCTTGTTGATAGATCCAATAACAAATAGCTCTATGTTTTCATCTTGCTTGCACAGATTTGCAAATGCGTCTAGCAGGTAATCTAAACCCTTAAGTGGAACATCTGCGCTTGCTACTGTCACTATTCTTTTAGGGATAGTTTTACTCTGATCAGGATAGAAAATGTTTGTATCGATACCATTTAATATAACTGAGACGTTCTTTTCATCTACTTTAAAATCTTCTTGAATATTTTTTTTTGAAGAATTTGATACAGTTATTATTTTTTTTAGGCGTTTAGCAACATATTTTTGCATTACTAAAAATGAATGCCACCTTATTTTTAAAATTTTTAAAAAAATTGAATTTATGCTTTTCAATTCATATTTTAAATCCTTTGAAATAGGATGATGAATAGTTGTTACTAAAGGTATTTTTTTTTGAAAATATAATAATTCATAACAAAGACTTTGATTGTCATGAATTACATCAAATTCATTTAGCTTATTTTTTAAAATCTTTTTTAATCTTTTCCCAAAAGTATAGGGCTCTGCAAATCCACCAGAGTTAATACTTAACCATTCAAAAAAATTTAATGGATTAATTAATTCCCGTAAAGAAATGTCAGAAAACTTATTGTCTTTAGAATACAAATCTAGACTTGAAACTTTTATTAAATTTACTTTTAGGTCTAAATCTGGATAAGGAGGGCCTGAAAATACAGTTACTTCATGACCTAGTTCGCACAAAGCTTTACTTAAATGTGCAATATAAATACCTTGACCACCTGAAAATGGATTACTTCTGTAACTCAGTAAAGCTACTTTTAATTTAGCCATAATTTTGAATTTGTTTTATTCAATAGGCGTCAGCCATTCCAAAAAAGAATCTCTCTTCCCACGAACTTGATCAAAATATTTTTTTTGAAGGATTGTTGTAATCCTTCCTCTTTTTCCATCAGCAATTAGTTTTTGATCAACCTTTTTTATTGGAACAACTTCTGCAGCTGTACCTGTAAAGAAAAGTTCATCTGCCTCAAGAATTTCATTCAGATTAATCTTTTTTTCTGTAACTTTAATTCCATCTTCTTCAGCTAAACTGATAATACTTTTACGAGTAATGCCATTCAACGATGCTGCTAAATCCGGAGTAAAAAGCGTGTCATCTTTCACAAGAAATAAATTTTCGCCTGAGCCTTCAGATATATTTTCTTCATCATCCAGCAAAAGAGCTTCATCGTATCCTTCCTGCATGGCTTCTTGAAGAGCCATAATGGAAGTGACGTAATTTCCATTAACTTTTGATCTCGAAACTAAGTTATTTGTTTGTCTCTTGTATGAAGAAATTTTAATTTTAATACCATCTTCAAAAGCTTCTGGTGACATATAACTAGGCCATTCCCAAGCAGCAACAATGCAATGAGTTTTAAGATTATCAGCTCTTAATCCCATTCCTTGAGCGCCGTAAAAACACATGGGACGAATGTAACCCTCATCAAGATTATTAATTTTAAAAATTTTCTTTTGAACTTCATTTAATTCATCTCGTGAATATGGAATGGTCATATTTACCGCTTGAGCTGACTCAAACAAACGATTTGTATGATCTTCTAATCTAAATATCTTGGTCCCTGAGTCTGTTAAATAAGCTCGAACCCCTTCAAATACACCGAGCCCATAATGTAAAGTATGAGTTAAAACATGAACTTTAGCCTGTGACCATTCAACAAATTCACCGTCCATCCAGATGAATCCATCTTTTTGCTCAAAATTAGTCATATTTTTAAATTAAAGATGATCATTATAAGCTGGAGAATCTTTTATGAAAGTTAATTCTGAAATTTTTAGAGCTTATGACATTAGAGGTGTCTATTTAGATGAATTGTCTCACGAACTGATTTTCAAAATTGGTCAAGCAATCGGCTCAAAAGTGTTAGAACAAAATTCAAATGAAATTTATGTAGGAAGAGATGGAAGGAATTCTGGCGAAGAAGTAATGGATCATTTCGTCAAAGGAATTTTATCAACAGGGTGCAACGTAATCTCAATAGGATTGGTCCATACACCTTTACTATATTTTGCAACTTTCAATGGGGTTACAAAAAATGGAGTAATGATTACGGGAAGTCATAATCCAAAACAATACAATGGATTTAAGATTGTTTTAGATAATATTTCTCTTAAAGAAGAACAAATTCAAGATTTAAAAGTAAAAATAGAAAAAGAAAATTTTAAAACAGGTACTGGTAACTTATCTGAACAAAATTTTAATCAAACCTATATGGATGTTATTGCTTCAAAAATTCATATAAAAAATAAATTAAAAGTAGTGCTAGATTGTGGCAATGGTTCAGGGGGAGTTTTAGGTCCAAAAATTCTTAAATCATATTCTTCTGAGCTTGTAGAGCTATTTTGTGAAGTTGATGGGGATTTTCCAAATCACCATCCTGATCCAAGTGTGCCCGAAAATTTAAATTATTTAATAAAAACTGTTATTGAAAAAAATGCAGACATTGGCATAGCGTTAGATGGAGACGGAGATAGATTGGGCGTTGTAGACAGTAAAGGAGAAATTATATTTCCAGATAGATATCTCGCTTTGATGGCTAGTGAAATCTTAAAAAAAAATAAATCTAGAAAAATTGTTTATGACATTAAGTGTTCCAATCAACTACGGCAAGTGATTGAAGAAAATGAAGGTATTCCAGTTATGACTAAAACAGGACATTCTTATATCAAATCAGAGATTATTAGATCAAATGCGATTTTAGGCGGAGAAATGAGTGGTCATATTTTTTATAACGATAATTGGTATGGCTTTGATGACGGAATATTTGCAAGCCTAAAATTATTAGAAATTCTTTCTATGCAAAACTCTTCTAGTCACGAAGTTTTTAAAAGATTTCCCCAATTATTTAATACTCCAGAAATAAAAATAACTGTTGATGAAAGCGAAAAATTCAAAATAGTTGAACAATTAAAAGAAAAATTTAGGCCAGAAGGTTATGATATTGTTTTAATTGATGGTTTAAGGCTTGAAAATAAAAATTCTTGGGGATTAATCAGAGCTTCAAACACTACTCCTTCATTAATTTTGAGATTTGAAGCAGATAGTGAACAAAGACTTATGGAAATACAGAAACTTTTTCAAAATTCGTTGCTCAAAATAAATAGTAAATTAAAGTTTTTAAAATAATTTTTATGAGCATTTCAAAGAAGTCAGCTACAAACATATCTAAAGTTTTGACAGAAGCTCTTCCCTATATACAAAAATTTTCTGGAAAAAATATTGTTATTAAATATGGAGGAAGTGCAATGCAAGAAAACTTCCTTAGAAAAAACTTTGCACGTGACATTGTTCTGATGAAAACTGTTGGAATAAATCCTGTGATTGTTCATGGTGGAGGGCCCCAAATAGGCAAAGAGTTAAATAAACTTAAGCTTGAATTTAAATTTAAAAACGGTATTAGAGTAACTACTCCAGAGATGATAAGTATTATTCAAAAAGTTCTTGATGAAAAAATTAACATAGAAATAAAGAATCTTATTGATTCTTGGGGGGGTCAAGGGAAGTCTTTTTCAGGTAAAAAAATAAATTTCATCAATGCAACCAAATCTAAAAATAAATCACTGGGTGAAGTTGGGAAAATTCAGAAAATTGATAAATCTAAGTTATTGAAATCTTTATCGACTGACCAAATTCCAATAATCTCTCCTATAGGTTGGAGTAATAAAAAGATCCCCCTTAACATAAATGCTGATGAAGCAGCTTGTTTTATAGCAGGAGCCATAAAAGCTGAAAAAATAATTCTTTTAACTGATGTGCATGGAATTAAAGGAATAAATGGTAAGAAAATTTCTGAAATAGGTTTGCAGGAATCCAAAAAACTTCTAAAAAATAAAAAAGTAGTAAAAGGAGGAATGGTGCCTAAGCTTAATGCAGCTATTCAAGCTCTCAATCAAGGAGTTAATTACGCTCATATTGTTGATGGAAGAGTTCCTCATGCTGTATTGTTAGAGATTCTTACTCAAAAAGGTGTGGGGACCTTGATCAATAGATAAATGGTAGAAAATAAAGTCTCAAGAAAAATTCAAATTATGCAAACTCTTGCTGAGATGCTTGAAGAAAAAGAGCCAGTTAAGATTACTACTGCAGAATTAGCAAAAAGAACAAACATTACAGAAGCCGCAATATATAGACATTTTCCTAGTAAAAGAAAAATTTATGAAGAAATGGTGATCTTTTTCGAATCTAGTATTTTTCCAAGAATAGAATCTATGAAACAAAATCATTCTTTCGATGAAATACCTGGTTTAATAGTTACTTTAATTTTAACCTTTTTAGAAACAAATAAAGGTTTCGCAAAAATAATCAATAAACAAGCGCTAACTGCTGCAGAAGCAAAAATTGACGATAAAATCTCACTGATTTTAGAAAAAGTAAATGTAGAAATAAAACAATCTTTTCAAAGTTATGAAAGGGAAACTAAGAAAAAGTTAACACTCAACTCATCCAATAGTTCTGACTTACTAATGGCTTGCATGGAAGGGCAAATACAAGCTTATATAAGAAGTAACTTTAAAAAGAATCCAGTAGCTTCTTGGCAAGAACATTGGGAACTTTTAAAAACAATTATTTTCGCCTAATCAAAAAAATATTCAAAACTTGTGTTTTGATCATCTGGATTGGCCTCAAGTCCATTAGTTAAATTTATTTTTTTAGCAACTAAATTTGCTGGAATCGGGGGGGGTGAATATTCCACTGAAGCGATTATTGATTCCATATAATCTAGCCAAATTGGTAATGCGGTTGTACTCCCATATTCTTTTTGTCCCAATGACCTTGGCTGATCGTAACCGAACCAAACGGTTGTTAAAATTTTATTATTGAAACCAGTGAACCATGCACTTTCAGAATCATTGGTTGTCCCAGTTTTACCAGCAAAATCATCTCTGTTTAATTTTTTTATTGCTCTGCCTGTACCACGTTGTGTTGCTTCTCTGAGAATATCTGTTATTACAAACGAAACTCTTGGGTCAATTGCAAAAGATTCTTCTTTTGCCAAAGGCTTTCCAATCCATTGTTCAATTGCATTTTTTGATTTATCTGTTTGTTCAAAAGAAATCTCATTTCCATTACTGTCTATAATTTTTTCAATAAAAACAGGATCTATTTTTTTCCCACCATTGGCAAAAATAGAGAAAAATTCTGCATTTTTATATGGACTAATTCCATAAGATCCTAAAGCCATAGATAAGTCTTCAGGCAAACTATCTCTATCAAAGCCAAATCTTGTTAAGTAATTTTTTGCTTTTGAAATCCCTAATTCATTTAAAAGTCTAACCGACACAACGTTTCTCGATTGCAACAAAGCTTCTCTTAATCTTGTAGGACCATAGAATTTTCCACTAGCATTTTTTGGCCTCCAAAATTCTTCAAGATTTTGATCTTCAAAAACTATTGGGGCATCATTGATTATGGTTGCAGGAGTGAATCCATTTTCAAAAGCAGCAGCGTACAAAAAGGGTTTAAAATTTGATCCAAGCTGAGGCTCTGCTTGCATAGCTCTATTAAATTTACTGGAACTAAAACTGTAGCCTCCAACCATTGCTAGTACTTTTCCAGTGTTTGGGTCAATACTTACCAAAGCACTTTGTACTTCGGGATGCATAGAAATTTCATAATTTTTTTCATTAGATTTTCTAAGCCAAATTAAATCACCCGCTTCAAAGAAATCTGAAAAACCTTCTAAGTCTTTCCCTTTTTTGTTCGCATCTAATCTGGGTTTTATCTTTGATAACAAGTTACCGAAATAAATAGTTTTTAATTCTGAATTTTTATATAAAACAGTAATTTTTGAAGGTTTTGATGACAAAATCATAACAGGCTCAAAGGTATTAAAATTTGGCTGATCTGACAAAAAATCTAGCAACTCATCAAAAGGATTAGTTAAATCTTTTTTTATTCCAAATTCATCTCTAAAATTATTTGGATCGTAAGCAATGTTATAATAGAGATCTGTCCTCTGTGTGAACTCTTCTGGAATAAGATTTTTGAAATTCTCTGGCTTCCTGAAACCATGCCTTTTTTCATAAGACTCAATGCCCTGTCTTACAGAGGTTACTGCAGCAGCTTGATTTGAAGAATTCAAAGTAGAAAAAACTTTATAGCCCTCTTTATAAGCTGACAAACCATAGTTCTGGATCATATATCTTCTAATTTGCTCTGCAAGATAATCTGCTTCGACTTCAGAGCCAATGCCATTAAAAGAAGCTGATATAGGAGCATTAAAAGCAACCTCAAAGTCCTTTTCGTTTATATAGCCTAAAGATTGCATTCTACTTAAAACCCAGTTTCTTCTAACAAGCGCCCTTTTTGGATTTGCGATTGGGTTTATTCGAGATGGTGCCTTGGGTAGACTTGCTATCATTGCAGATTGAGCAATAGATAAGCTAGAAAGATCCTTTCCATAATAAATTTCAGCAGCCGCAGCTATGCCGTATGCTCTATTACCTAAAAAAATTTGATTGACATATAACTCAAAGATTTCTTCTTTAGAGAAAGATAAATCTAGCTTGAAAGCCATAAAGATTTCTTTGAGTTTTCTTTCAAACGTTTGTTCTTTTGTAAGAACGTAGTTTCTTGCGACTTGCATTGTAATAGTTCCACCACCACTAACAATTTCGCCGGCGCGTACATACTGATAGGTCGCCCTTACAAGGCTTAAAAAATCTACTCCGCTGTGTGAAAAAAAGTCACTATCCTCAGCAGCTAAAAAAGCTTTAACTAAATTATCAGGGATATCATCAAAATTTAGCTTGGTTCGATGTATTTCTCCATATTCTCCAATTAATTTTCCATCAGAAGTAAATATTTTTAGTGGTACTTGCAACTCAACATTTCTAACATCTTGAGTGGATGGAAGATCATGCGAAAGATAAATATAAATCCCCAGAGCGAAGTGAATAGGTAGTAAAAAAATTATTAATAAAATAAAAAAATATCTATTGAAAAACATTGTCTTAGACTTCGTTAAGGTAAAATACATTTTAATAGTTAAAACGACTAATGAAAATATTTCTAATTGGTCCTATGGGATCAGGCAAATCTAAGATTGGTAAAATTTTGAGCGATAAACTCGATTTAAACCTTTTTGATATCGATAAAGAGATTGAAAGAAGCCTTGGATTGAGTATAAATGAAATTTTTAAATCAAAAGGTGAAGGTTTTTTTAGATCAATTGAAACAAAATTTTTAAGAAAATCTAAAATTCTCAATGATTCTATTATTTCTACTGGTGGCGGAGTCATTGAGAAAAAAGAAAATCTTAAATTATTAGAAGATGAAAAAAATGTAATTTTTTTAAATTGTAGTGTAGATAGTCAATTTAATAACACAAAAGGATCTTCAAAAAGGCCTCTTTTGAACACTAATAATCCTAAACTGGTACTTAAAAATCTTTACGAAAAAAGAATAGAAAGTTATAAAAAAGTTTCAAAATTGGAACTTTTATCGGATTCGATGTCTAATGAAGAGATCGCAAATAAAATAATTGATTATTTAAAATGACTAAATCAGTGCTTGTCAGAACTTCCTCTACAAACTACGAAGTGATTATAGATAAATTCCTTTTAAAAAATTATAACTTTCAATGGCTTGTTGAAAATAAGCAAATTTTAATAGTGAAAGATTCTAAGGTGCCTGAAGAATTCTTAAAGACTTTAAAAAATAATTTATCTCAAATTAATACAACAAATTTAATTACGATCGAGATTGAAACAAATGAAGAAAAAAAGAGTATTGAAGGGCTTCAGCCAATTTATGAAATTTTAAATAAAAATAAATTTAACAGAGACTGCGTTATTATTTCACTTGGCGGAGGAATCACAACGGATATGACCGGCTTTGTTGCTTCGAGTTATTTGAGAGGAGTAGATTTAATACAAATACCTTCAACTCTTTTAGCTCAAGTGGATGCCGCAATTGGAGGAAAAACTGGGATAAATTTTCAAGGAGCAAAAAATAATATCGGTGCTTTTTATCAGCCAAATCTTGTTTTAATAGATGTAAACCTTCTTTCCACCATAGGAAAAGATGAAATGTCAGAAGGATTAGCTGAAATAATTAAACATTCCTTGATAGCTGATAGTTCACTTTTTTCTGAATTAGAACTGAAGATTAATGACGGCACCATTAAGGATGATTCCGATTTAATCAAAATAATATATGCTTCCTCTTTGATAAAGGCTTCAATCGTATCTAGTGATGAAAAGGAGCAAGGTGACCGGGCACTGCTTAATTTTGGACATACCTATGGACACGCATTTGAATCATCAATGTCTTTAAGAGGTTTTTCTCACGGTCAAGCTGTTGGCCTTGGCATGATTTGTGCGTCAAAATTATCAATGCTTTTGGGAAACATTGAAGCTGATGAGTTTGAAAGAATAAAAAATCTTATAAAAGCAGCGGGTTTGCCTGATAAATTACCTAAAGACTTCAAATATGAAGAGTTCAAAGAAGCCATGAGTCGTGACAAAAAAATTCTCTCAAATAAACTTAGATTTATCACACTTAGTTCAATCGGAAGAGCACAAATTTCAGAAAATATAGACGAAAATACCCTCTTAGAAAGCTTAAAGATATAAGCAAATAATTCACTTTTGACCTTTTTTTTAATATTATTTAAAGAAACTGCATATCACGTGCAAGAAAAGTGACGCCCAGTCCAAGCGAAAAGGACTCTTATTTACCAAATTTAGGTTATTTTGTGCCAAAAGATAAATATTTTCTAACTAGGCCTGATAAAAAAGGCCTTTATGATCCAGATTTCGAAAGAGATTCATGTGGTGTCGGTCTCGTGGCTAACATCAAAGGATTGCCCTCTAGAGAAATTATGGATAACGCTTATCTTATCAATTCTCGTATGGATCATCGAGGAGGTTGTGGCTTTGAAGAAAACACTGGAGATGGAGCGGGAATATTACTAGCTCTACCAGATTCTTTTTTTCAATCGGAAGCTAAATCTCTGGATTTCGACCTACCTCAAAAAGGAAAATATGCTGTTGGAAATATATTTCTGCCTCAAAAATCAGATGAATATAATTTTTGTAAAGACATCATTGAAAAAACAATTAAAAAAGAAGGACTTAATTTTATTGGTTGGAGAAAAGTTCCAACTAATCGAGAAAAAGCTAACGTTGGACCAGCAGCTTTAGATTGCCAACCAAAAATTGAACAACTTTTCGTTGGAAACAAAGAAAAAATTTCTCAAGATGACTTTGAACGAAAACTCTACCTTTGTCGAAAAATTTTTAGCAAGAAATTAAGGTTTGAAGAGGGTTTATCCCAAGGACTAATGTTTTACGCCTGCTCCTTATCATCAAGACTTATCATTTATAAAGGTATGCTAACCCCAGCACAATTATTTCCTTTTTTCCCTGACCTGGAAAATAAAAAACTTAAAACTCATCTCGCCATGGTTCACTCCCGTTTTAGTACGAATACTTTCCCCTCTTGGGACCGAGCTCAACCTTGTAGGTACATGTGCCACAACGGAGAAATCAACACGCTAAAAGGAAATATTAACCTTATGAGAGCTAGACAGGGAATGGCTTCAAGTTCTAAATTTGGAAAAAAATTAAAAAAACTCTTTCCAATAGCTGAGCCGGATTGTTCAGATTCTGGCAGCTTCGATAACGTATTGGAATTTTTAATAATGTCTGGAAGAAAAATACCTGAAGCAATAATGATGATGATTCCTGAAGCTTGGCAAAATGATAAAGAAATGTCTCCTAAGAAGAAGGCTTTTTATGAATATTCGTCATCATTTATGGAGCCTTGGGACGGACCAGCGTCAATTGTCTTTACAGACGGAAAAATGGTGGGCGCTGTATTAGATAGAAATGGGCTTCGTCCAAGTAGATTTTATGTAACAGATAATGACAAGGTAATAATGGCCTCCGAGGTTGGAGTTCTGCCAGTAAATCCAAGAAACGTTGTCTCTAAAGGAAGATTACAACCTGGAAAAATGTTTTTAATAGATTTTGAAAGGGGCAAACTCATTTCTGACGAAGAAATCAAAAAAGATGTAACGTCTCAACACCCTTATAAAGATTGGAATAAAAAACAAATTGTAAACTTAAGAGATCTAACTTCTTCTAAGATAGACGTACCACAGGAAGATTTAATTCCCAAAATGCAAGCTTTTGGATATACCACTGAAACGCTTGAATTTATGCTTTTACCTCTGGTAACTGAGTTAAGAGACCCGTTAGGATCTATGGGTAACGACGCTGCCTTGGCTTGTTTATCTGATAAGCCTCGAATGATTTACGACTATTTTAAACAGCTTTTTGCACAGATCACTAATCCTCCTATTGATTCCATCAGAGAAGAGGTAATCATGTCGCTTAAATGCCTAATTGGTCCAGAGGGCAACTTACTAGAGAATAAAGAAAAAAACGTTCACAGGTTAAATCTTGAACATCCAATTCTTTCGAACGAAGAATTATCAAAAATTAAAGAAATAAAAAGTTTTGGTTGGAAAACTAAAACAATAGATATTACATATCCCCGAGGAAAAGGAGAAAAAGGACTCAAAACAGCTCTCAAGAGAATTTGTAATGAGTCTGAAAACGCAATAAGAAACGGCTATTCTTTTATTGTTTTATCAGACAAAAAAGTTAGCCAAAAAAATATAGCTTTAAGTTCTCTTCTTGCGTGCTCATCTGTTCATCATCATTTAGTAAAAAATGAAAAGAGAACTCAAATTGGAATTATCATAGAAACTGGCGAAGCTCGAGAAGTTCACCATCATTGTCTTTTGGTCGGATATGGAGCAGATGCAATTAATCCTTACTTGGCTTTTGAAGTTCTTGAAAAGTCACGCAAGGACGGATTACTCAAAGACGAGAGTCTCAAATCATCCAGAGATCTAGTTAAAGCTTATAAGAAAGGAGTCGCAAAAGGTATGCTTAAAGTCATGGCTAAAATGGGGATTTCAACTCTGCAGTCCTATAAAGGAGCGCAGATTTTTGAAGCTGTTGGTTTAGCCGATGAGATAATTGACTTTTCATTTCCTGGAACTCCAAGCAGAGTACAAGGGATAAATTTTGAAGTACTCACAAAAGAAATCGAGAGACGTCATGAACTAGGATTTCCAGAAATCAAACAGAATAAAGTTGCTACTCTGCCCAACCCAGGAGATTTTCATTGGAGAAATGGAGGAGATAGTCATATGTGGGATCCAAAATCCATTTCTGCTTTGCAGTTAGCTTCTAAAAATAATGATGAAACAGCTTATTGGAATTTTGCCAATCATGCCAATGAACAAACAACTAAAAATAGTACTCTGAGAGGCTTGATGAAATTTAAGTTTTCTAAAGACCCTCTCTCGCTAGATGATGTTGAACCTGAAAAAGAAATTGTAAAAAGATTTGCTACAGGCGCAATGTCACTCGGCTCCATTTCTACAGAGGCGCATGAATCTCTTGCCTTGGCAATGAACAAACTTGGCGGCAAGTCAAATACCGGAGAAGGAGGTGAAGATCCTGTCCGATTTAAACCTCTAAAAAATGGAGAATCAAAGAGATCTGCAATCAAGCAAGTAGCCTCAGGAAGATTTGGGGTTACGATGTGGTACTTAACAAATTCTGACGAACTTCAAATTAAGATTGCTCAAGGAGCTAAACCAGGAGAAGGTGGAGAATTACCAGGTACTAAGGTTGATGATTACATCGCAAAAATAAGACATTCGACGCCAGGAGTAGGTTTAATTAGTCCTCCGCCCCACCACGATATTTACTCTATAGAAGATATTGCTCAATTAATACACGATTTAAAGAATGCTAACCGTAGTTCAAGAATTAGCGTGAAGTTAGTTTCAGAAATTGGCGTTGGAACAATTGCTGCAGGGGTGGTTAAAGCAAAAACTGATCATTTGGTTATAGCTGGTCATGATGGGGGCACCGGTGCTTCTCCTCTTACTTCTATTAAGCATGCTGGCTTGCCGTGGGAATTAGGAATTGCCGAAACTCACCAAACTTTGGTGATGAATAATTTAAGATCAAGGGTTGTTCTTCAGACCGATGGACAACTTAAGACAGGAAGAGATGTTGCAATCGCTGCAATCCTTGGAGCTGAAGAATTTGGTTTTTCTACTGCGCCTCTTGTAACTTTAGGCTGCATCATGATGAGAAAATGTCATCTCAATACTTGCCCAGTTGGTATTGCAACTCAGGATAAAGAATTAAGAAAAAAATTTCATGGCAGTCCCGAGAATGTTGTCAACTACCTATTTATGGTGGCTAAAGAATTGAGAATGATAATGGCAAAACTTGGAATTAGGACTTTGAATGAACTAATTGGAAGAGTTGACTTATTAGAAATGGAAGAGGCGCTGAATCATTGGAAAAGAGACGGTTTAGATCTGTCTAAAATACTCACACCTGCTCAAAAAGTTTTTAAAGATACTGAAGTGTTTAATACCCAAAAACAAAATCATAATCTGAAGAAATCGATGGATATGTCCTTGGTTAGGGCTATAAGAAATAATATCAAGACAAAACAAAGAATTAATATCAATTTAGAAATTGGTAATACCAATCGAGTATTTGGAACTATTCTTTCGAACGAAGTTTCAAAAATTTGGGGAGCAAATGGTCTGCCAGAGGATACAATAAATATAAACCTCAAGGGATCTGCTGGACAAAGTATTGGTGCCTGGGTTACTAAAGGTATAACAATCAATTTAGAAGGCGATGCAAATGATTATGTTGGAAAAGGCCTATCTGGTGGCAAAATAATTATTTATCCTCCCAATGAGAGTAAATTCGTAGCGGAAGAAAATATCCTATTAGGAAATGTTGCTTTATACGGCGCTACTGGCGGAGAGGCCTATTTTAGAGGCATAGCTGCTGAAAGATTCTGTGTAAGAAATAGCGGAGCCAGAGTTGTAGTAGAAGGAATTGGTGACCATGGTTGTGAATATATGACCGGAGGAAGAGCTGTTATCTTAGGAAAGACTGGAAGGAATTTTGGCGCTGGAATGAGCGGAGGTATTGCTTATGTTTATGACGAAGATCAAAATTTTGAAAAAAAATGCAACCTCAGCACTTTTGAACTAGAAAAAATAAAAGTAAAAGAAGATATTGAAGAGCTAAAAGAATTAATAGAAAACCACTTTAGGTATACTAAGTCTTCAGTTGCTAAAAAAATTCTGGATAATTGGAAAAAAGAATTATTTAATTTTAAAAAAGTTATGCCAACTGACTATAAAAGAGTTCTACAAGAAATGGATCAAAAAAAACTAAAAGTTAGCTAATTATGGGAAAGGTAACAGGTTTCAAAGAACATCAGAGAGTCGTCGAGCCTTATCGTCCAGCTAAGGATCGTGTCATAGATTTTAAAGAAATTTATACAGATCACGACGATTCTTTATTGAATACCCAAGCCTCTAGGTGCATGAATTGCGGAGTTCCTTTTTGTCAATCTGGAGAAGGTTGTCCTGTCTATAATTTAATTCCCGAATGGAACGATTTGGTTTACAACGAAAAATGGGAAGAGGCATTTAAAAGACTCTTAAAAACTAATAATTTTCCTGAAGTTACCGGTAGAGTTTGTCCTGCAGTCTGCGAAGGTGCATGTGTTTTAGGAATTACTGAATCTCCAGTTACTATAAAAAATTTAGAGTTTGCTATAGCTGATAAAGGTATCGAATCAGGTTGGTTGAAGCCAATTAAACCCTCTGTTCGTACTAATAGGAAAATAGCCGTCGTTGGTTCTGGTCCTGCCGGCTTATCGGCAGCTCAGCAGCTCAATAGTGTGGGGCATAACGTAGAAGTCTATGAGAGAGCTGACAGAATTGGTGGGTTAATGATGTATGGCATACCAAATATGAAACTTGATAAGTCGCTAATCGATATGCGAATAGAAATCATGGAGCAAGAAGGAATTAAATTTCACACAAACACTAACATTGGTGGCAATGATGAAAACTCAATTAGCATGGAAGAGCTAATTGAAGATAATGACATTGTGCTTCTAACAACCGGAGCTACTAAACCTAGAGATCTTCCTATCGCTAATAGAGATGGTGCTGGAGTTTATTTTGCAATGGAATTTCTCGGTCAAAATACTAAAAGTCTTTTAGACAGTGATTTGATGGATGAAAACTTTATCAGTGCAAAAGATAAAGACGTAATAGTCATTGGAGGCGGTGATACGGGTAATGATTGTCTTGGAACTTCACTAAGACATGGATGTAAGTCTCTGACTAATTTTGAAATTATGCCAGAACTTCCTAAAGATCGTCTGGACACAAACCCATGGCCACTGTTCCCAAGAATTTACAAAGTTGATTACGGTCATGAAGAATCAAGAGAAGTTTTTGGAAAAGACCCTAGAGAATATTCAGTTTCGGGGAAAGAATTTATCAGAGATAAAAATGGAAGATTGACTGGTATAAAAACCGTTAAAGTCGACAAAGATTTTAAAGAAATCCCTGGAACAGAAAAAACTTGGAAAGCTGATTTAATTTTGTTGGCAATGGGCTTTCTTGGCCCCGAACATTATTTAAATGCTAACCTCAAATTAGAACTTGATGAAAGATCAAACTTTAAAGCAGAACACAATATTCACAAAACTTCACATCCAAAAGTCTTTGCTGCTGGTGATTGTCGTCGAGGTCAGTCTCTTGTAGTTTGGGCGATAAATGAAGGTCGGGCAGCGGCTAGAGAGATAGATTTGAAATTGATGGGTGAGACTACTCTAGAATAGAAACTAATTTTAAAAAAAAGGCTCCGGAAGGAGCCTTTTTTTTGTAACTTAATTAAAAATTACATGTTGTAGTTTATGCCTAAAGTAAACATTCTTCCTCGAGGATCATGATGCTTAGGATCATAACTCCAGTTAGTTGTGTCAAATACATATGGCACGTCTTCATCAAAGGCGTTTTTCACTCCAAGGCTGATAGTAATATCTTCTGAACTCATTTCATAAGAATATTGAAGATCAACTGTCACAAACTCATCAATAGAATTGTCTGCGTTGAAGAGCCCAGATGCTGTTGCAGCTGCAGTAAGCGCTGCAGTATTTCTGTAATCGCTAACATATCTTACGTAAGCCGCACCAGAATGAGGACCGGATAAGTAATTAGCTGAAAACACTGCTTTAGTTTCTGGCAAAGATCTCGCAAAATTCCCAGTATTGAATAAACCAACTACGTCTGTTCTTACACCGTTTATAGGAATTTCATAACTCATTATATGAGTAACATTTGCCCCTAAGCCCAATATCCCAGGACCAAGGTCAGTGTCGTATGATAATTCAAGATCAACACCATCGGTATCAACAAATGCAGCATTAATATAATTAGTTGTAACCCCTTGCAATGTTCCACCATTATTGTTTCCATTATTATTTGCTACCCTAATTACTTGAGCTCCTGTAGGATCTGCATTAACAAGCCCTTGAGCTGACTCAATTGTAATAACGTTTGTGTAATCTACTGCCCAGTAATCAAGCTTTGCTTGGAAACTGTCAGTTGGAGACCAAATTAAACCGATGTTAAGGTTATCAGCTTCTTCGGGCTCAAGATTAGGGTTAGCAGCTTGAGCAATCCTAATGAATGTAGCTTGACCAAAAGGAGTTCCGACTGCACCGCCGCCACATTGGCCAGCGATTCCACAAATATCTTGAATTCCTTGTAAACCAACTCCACTTGCATACAACTGAGCCAAGGTTGCTTCTCTAAAAGAGGAGCTCGCCGATGCTCTAAGAACTAAGTCATCAGTTGCTTGGTACCTTAAAGAAATTTTAGGATCCACAGTTGAGTCATCTTCTAGACTTTCATATCTAACCGCACCCCTAATCTCAAGGTTGTCAGTTACATTAGCTGCAGCTTCAACAAAAATCGCTTGTGCTGATTTAGAGTCTTCGACTTCGATTCCTCCACCTAAGAAAATCATATTAGCAGCTTGATCTAAATTTCCATTGGCATCAAATGTTACAGTCGAGTTAGCTGATCTATCTATGTCGATTGACTCATCTCTTAACTGAATTCCAGAAGCTATAGAAACATCTCCTACTTGTCCAGTGATTACAAAATCCACTACATCTAATTCAACGGTAGTCCAAGTTTCTTGGTTAGAAGCTATGGCAGCGATTTCAGCAGCTGTATTGTTTGCTGGCACGAACAAGTCAAATGTGTTGTTTGTAATTGCATTATCTAGTTCAGTGACACCAGTATCAGGCTGAAGACCATAAGAATCTTCATTAGATCTAGTTACACGGAAATCCCAATCAAAACCGTTGTCAAAAGTACCGGTTGCACCTAATGAAAATCTTTCTCGATCTATTTGTCTAGGGGCATCAGGTGAAGGATAAGCTGAACCAAGAGGTCTTCCGAACCAAGTTAGTGTTTGATCAAAAGGGTTTCCTCCTTCTCCTGGGCCAATACCCAAGCCAACTGCAGCACCACCCATATAAGCAAGTGCCGGATATGAAGGTGATTGTGGGTTGTCCCATACGTCAGTTTGAGATAGTAAAGCATCAAAATTTAGTTCAACTCCATTGTCTAAAGGAAGTTGAATCGATGCGTAAGTCTGTTCATGATTTTCTTCGTTGACGATGTTAAATCTTGGTCCAAAGTGGAATCCACATCCACCACCAACACCAAGTCCTGGGCTACCTCCATTTGCAGCACAATTAGGATCGCCAATAAAACCTTCTAAATAAGTACCATTGGCTCCAAACCAAGGATGAGTTGTATCAGTCATATCGGTGAAAGACATTACTGCACGAGTGTCAGCGGATTCATCCACACCGGCAGTAGCAGGGTCATCAACAGTAGCAGTAGGTGCTGTAGTAGTAGCATCGCCATCAGACCACAAGAAAGTTGTTCCTAAACCACTAATTCCCATTGGCGCTAAGTTTTTAGTAGAGCCTGGCATTGCCGTTCTATCCAATGAACTGTATGCAACAACTACGTTAGCATTACCCATAGCTCCACCATAAATAAAACTTATTCTGTCGTCTTTGGAAGCACTAAAAGCGTCAATTTGTTGTCTAGTGACGTCAACTTCAAATCCTTCGAAGTCTCTTCTAAAGATATAGTTCACAACTCCAGCAATAGCATCAGATCCGTAGATAGATGCTGCACCCTCTTTTAAGACTTCTACTCGTTCGAGCGCTATAGTAGGAATTTGCGAAGTATCTACAAACACACTACCGTCATTAGCAACACCGCCACCGTAAGTGGCTCTTCTGCCATCGATTAATACGAGTGTAGAAGTTAATCCCAAACCCCTTAAGTTTACGTTTGTTCTCCCTTGAAGAGCACCAGATGTAAACGAGTCAGGATTGTTTTCGGAACCTGAATTAACAGCCAAGTTAGCTGTAATGTCGGCAACATTTATTGCTCCGATACTTTCTATGAGATCTCTATCATAGATTTCTACCGGTGATGCACCGTCAGTTGGGCTCCCTTTAATATAAGAACCCGTAACAATTACTTCTTCTTCTGCCTGGGCAAAAATTAAAGAAGAAGAAATAAAAATTACAAAAAATGTAAGTTTTTTAAACATATCTCCCCCATATGTATGTATTTAAAGATATTTATAACACCTTTTTCGATAAAACCGTCAAAGTTTCGGAAGATTTCTTAGATTTAAATACTACAAAAAAAATTTTTTTTATTACCAATCCTTGGGGTTTAATTTATTGTTTAAATAATCGGCTGGAACTTCTTCAATTTGAGTCCCAAAGGTATCATTCCAACGATTTAAAAATCCAAAAAAAGAAATCACACTAACTGCTTCGAGGATCTGTTCTTTTGAGTAGAATTCTTTAAGTTTGTCAAAATGAATCTTAGTGGCTTTGTTTGGAACTTCTCCGGAAGCAAAAGCTAAGTCTAAAAGCGCTACTTCGTGAGGCTTATAATAAATACTGGTTTGATAGTTGAGTATATTCGCTATCTTTTCGTCAGGAACGCCAGCACGCTCAGCTCCATGCGAAGTATGCGATTGACAATATTTGCATCCAGCGCTCAAACTTGAAGCCAACGCAATTAACTGTTTTGATTGAATATCTAGAATGTCGTCTTT
>CEQD01101322.1_pt1 | contig 39616 bp, 42 predicted proteins | sample 530511 | NCBI WGS metagenome assembly CEQD01 (sample SAMEA2620230, study PRJEB7988) | marine metagenome | biome: marine biome (ENVO:00000447); feature: surface water layer (ENVO:00002042); material: "saline water (ENVO:00002010), including plankton (ENVO:xxxxxxxx)" | depth 5 m | reverse complement strand
GTTATTTCATGTCCGTTTATTTCTATAACCATTGCTGGTGAATTAAAACTTTCTAAAAATATCAAAGGAATAAAAAAGAAGTCAGGCTCTTTTGGATTACTGTTATCCAGCACACTGAATCTCACATCATCTTTAAGTTCAGATGGCAGGTTATTCAGATGAAACGTTTTGTTATCTAATGTTAATATTCTCATTGTTTTCTCTTTTTCATTATTTCATTAGGAGTAAGTTTACCTGTATCTGGATCTAGTTTATTAATCCTGCAACTGAATAAGTTTTTACGTCCTTTACTTGTTACTAAGACTGGTTGACCTTTTTCATCAACCTCTATGCTTTTTATTTTTGTAGTCACGTTCCTAAAACGTCCTACTAAAATCTCGTCACCGACTTTTATATCGACTGTAAATTTTTTCATGACCAATCAATTTTCTCCATTGTAAAAGGATACTCTGCTTCTCTATAGAATTTTTTCCTTTGTGTTAAATGCCTTTTTGCATACTTACAACTTGATGTCAAATCCCATATTTGCACAAAGTCCTTGTCTTCTGCCTTCCTAATACCTCTGCCTATTGATTGAATTACCCTAACAAATGATTTGCCAGGTTCAATTAAAACTAAATTAAAAATACGTGGAATGTTAATGCCAACAGCCGCTACTCCATATGTAGCTATAAGAACTTTATTTGTTGCTTCTTTGATTTCATCATACTGTTCTTTACGGTCTTTGAGTTTGACATCTCCTTTGATAAAAACTGAATCTGGTATTGCTTCTTGTAGTTGCTCTCCTGCACTAATCCTGTCAACAAGTATAAGTGTGTTGCCACTATCCTTGATGCCATGACACATCTTTGCCAAGTATTTTATTCTATCTTTATTTGTAACAAGATACTTCAATTCTTCTTGATAAGAATTGTAAACAGTTGTATCAAGCAGTTGCACAATATTAACATGACACTTGCTCAACACATCTTTGTCTTGCAATTCTTTAGCACTAATTTGATTTATAACTGGACCTATACTTGCTAATATGCTTTGAAATTCAAACTGTTCTTTTGGTATAGTACCTGTTAATCCCCAACGTATTGGAGCATTTTTTAAATTTTGTGTCAATAACTTTTTTAATACTTCTGCTTTTGCTTGGTGTACTTCATCAATAATAATTGTTTCTACACCATCTAAAAATTCTGCTAGTGTTAATACTGCTTCACCATCTTTTGTTTTCTTATCTAAAATATTCAAACTTTGCCAAGTACAAATTGTGTGTGTCTTACCTAGTTCTTTTCTATCTCCAAAGTACACGCCAACATCTAATCCACAGTTTACATAATCTTCTTCTGTCTGTGTTACTAATGATTTGTTAGGAACAATTACCACTGTCCTACCCAACTTCTCGCATAAGTGCGATAGTGTTGCAGTGATGATTGTTTTACCTGCTCCTGTGGCAACCTCTTGTAAGCATTGAGGATTTTGTATAAACTTGTTTACTACTTCTACTTGATAATCTCTTAACACTATTGGCTCACCCTCTGCAGGGTGTCCTTTAGGCCAAGTCTTGCCTTGCCAATAGTTTTCGTCTATGGTGTTAAAAGTAAGGTCATGTTTAACTCTGTTGTCTTTGATTTCTGCAATCTCTACTCCTGCATCAACAAGTGTGTTTACAATGACATCCATATGATTAACATAACCACTACCACCAATTCCGAAAAAAGATATATTTCCATCCCATCTCCCTAGTTTGTATTGTGGAAGATAACGTGCATAAGGCACCTGGAACTTTAGCTTGTTTGCAATCTTACGTCTATATTCTACAGGTAAATTTTCTACCTTGACGTTAACTTCATCTTGTATTACTATTCTACAACTTATCATATCATATCTGCTTTATAATATCCATACCCATAATGTGGACTCACGTCTTGATCATATTGTATTATAAAATCATGTCCGTGGACGTAATCATTAATAGTGTGTGGTGTTTTCTTACTGCCTATTTGGAAAATGCCTTTTGGCCTAAAACCTTTTTTCAATAATGGTTTAGGAACTTTATTATTACTAATATACACTATTCTTGTGTTTTTGTCAACACTATTATTTAAGCCCCAGGTAGTGACATAACGGTTAAATTGTATTGCGTTATTACCCTTCTTTGTGTCCATTCTAAACATAACGGACATTTCATTCCTTGGAACGTAATTTGTAAACAGTGAATTAAGCAAACTCAATTCCTCGTAACACTTGTTCTGATCCAAAAGAATTAACAAAGGATATCTTTTCAACTCATCAACCATTTCAAGCACTTGCGATACTTGCCAAGTTTTTGAATTAACACAAATTAAATTTCCTTCACGATTCAAAACTTTATTCGTTAATGTAGTAAGATTTTTTCTGCTTTTTGATAATGCTGTTTCATCAAAGTGTACTAATCCATAGTAATCTTTTCTATCATAATATTGATACAAGTTTTGATAGTTTGGTTGTCCTAATTCTAACAAACAAATGTCCTGTGCTTTTTCAGGCAAATGTTTAAAATTAAAATTGTATATGCCTGGAATGTAATCTTGTGGGTTTTGATTAAATGATTTTAGGACATCATAAACATTTAATACTGCTTCATCTATTTCAAATTTGTTTTCAAATTTGTTTGCTATGTTAACTAATTTCCAAATGTACTTTTCTTTATAAGGAAAATAATGTGTGTGTTTGTCATAAGCATATTCTTTATCGTTGTTGTTTTTTAATTCTTCTATATACTTGATAACTTTCTTGTTAAACGGAAATCTAATCGCAACGGTATCATGTTCAAAATTATATCTGTCTTTTCTTTTGACACGTTTGATCCAATGACTGCTATCAATTTTACGTAAAGGACTTCTAAGTTTTTCAACTGCTTCTTTTAGATCAATACCGTGTGCTTCAAATTGATCTTGATAATATTCAAGTAATAATTTTTTTGCAAGTACATATTGTTTGTCCGTGAGAGCAACACCTCTGAACACTTGTTTTGCAATACTAAACATTATATTAGCATTGTCTTTGTGCAATTTGAATCCTTGCACTACGTTTATGTCAGGATCTTGATGATATTTAAGGTCAGAAATACCAGCCGCTATTTCTAAACAGTCCTCAGTATTAAGTGCTTTTTTGGATATGGCTCTATTGTGCATTCGTATATTATACGATATTATAGCACAGAAGTCAAGTGTTTTAGTGGTTCTCCACCAGCAATTTCCTCCAATGTCCATTCTGTATGTGCTATGTCATTAAGCCATTGTGTTCTGTCAGGACGTAAAGGATCATTGATGGTATCATAATTTGGATTGCCTACTTCATAGGCTAGACTTGCTTGGCTAACAAATACAGGCACACCATTGATTACTGAATGTGTAGCAGGGTTACTGCTATGATTGATTACTGCATAAGCACCACTACAACTGAAGTCAAAGTCGTCATATGTGTCTTGTACTTGCACAGGATTTTGTCGATAAACATTTTTAAAATCTTCTTCCAAGTTGGTAACAGGAAATCTTGGGTGAGGTCTCCAAATTATATCTCTGTCTGTGTGTTCTCTTATTTTTCTGATTTGTTCACTTACCCAACTCGACATACTTGGATTGTTACGCCATTGATGTGAACGTTCATGTTGTCCTACTATAACTATGCTGTCTCCGTTGTTGTCCCAAGGTTTCAGTTCAAGTCCTAATTTTTTTGCTCTTGTGTTGTCATTCCCTTTTGGACCAAAGTATGCTTCTCGATTAATTCCGCCAACACCAACTTTCCAAGTGGTACCACGTATTAATCCACCAACTTCTAGTACAATTATTTTTTTATTGTGTGCATGGAAATCGTCCCATACTTTTTTGTTAGGAGCCATTCTACCATTCCAAAGAACGCTCCAAATAACACCAACGTCACAGTCGTAAGTATTATCAACGACCACATGACCATTACTGCTAAGACTATCAGCAAAGGCGTCAAATACTGGTTTGCTATTTTGTGCACCATAATCTCTAAATAAACTAAACTTCATGATAGAAGGGTTACTATTTTCCCTGCAAGTCCTTCGAACCAAGCCTCGTCGTGACCTCTTGTTGTTTCAGCGGCTGTGCCTATTCTTATACCACTTGTCTCTACAAATGATCTTGGATCATTAGGTACCCCATTCTTGTTTACAGTTATGCCATTTTCTTCTAATAGATCAGCGGCTTCTTTACCTGACCATTTTGTATCACTTAGATCCAATAGTAGTATATGACTATCAGTTCCGTCAGTTAATAATTTGTATCCACTTTCCTTAAACACTCTTGCCATTGCCTGTGCATTAGCAACTACCTTGGCAGAATAATCCTTGAAATCATCCGTGTTTGCTTCGATGAATGCCTGTGCCTTTGCGGCAATAATATTCATCAATGGTCCACCTTGTGTGCCTGGAAATATTGCACTATTAATTTTTTTTGTGTAGTCTGGATTGTTCCATAGTATGATTCCGCCTCTAGGACCTCTCAAAGTTTTATGTGTTGTACTTGTTACAAAGTCTGCATAAGGCACTGGACTTGGATAGGCATTACCGGCAATCAATCCTGAGTAGTGTGCCATGTCTACCAATAAGTATGCACCTACCTTATCTGCTATGTGTCTAAACATTTTAAAATCAATAGCTCTTGGATATGCACTTGCTCCTGCAATAATCATTTTTGGTCTTATCTCTTGTGCTTTTGCCATTACTTCTGGGTAACTTAACCAACCTTTTTCATCAACACCATAATGATGTGCTTCATATACTTTGCCTGATATGTTGACAGGAGCACCATGGCTTAAATGACCTCCACTTGCAAGATCCATGCCTAGTATTTTATCACCTGGTTTTAAAAAAGCAAGATAAATTGCTGTGTTGGCATTTGCTCCACAATGTGGTTGCACGTTTGCAAATTCACAGCCATATAATTCTTTCAGTTGATCTATTGCAAGTTGTTCAATGCTGTCCATGTGTTCACAACCATTATAGTATCTTTTGCCTGGATATCCTTCAGCATACTTGTTTGTAAACACCGAACCCGCTAGTTTCATTACGTCTTGTGATGCAAAGTTTTCACTTGCAATTAATTCTATAGTAGACGTTTGCCTATCTACTTCTTTATCTAATATTTCAAAAACTCTTTTATCCATTTTTTATCCTTGCCAATATGATTCAGTGCGTGGACTTAACAAATCTCTTTGTCTACTCTTACCTTCTTCTTTTCTTACACCTTTAAGATGATCAAAGTATTTTCCAAGTTCACAGTTAATAAGTGGATGGCCTTCACCATTAATAAGATGACCACTGAAGTCTTTAATGTTAGGATGTTTGGGTTGTATTTTTTTCAATACTTCCCAAAACACATAACTATCGTGCCATTCTTCCATGTTGAAGATACCATTGTTTTCTGCTTCGTCATACACACGTTGAAACTCCTGTAAGAAAGCATTTGCTCCTTCGGTGCGTAATGTAAGTCCATAGAATCCACACTCTGGCCATTTTTTGTTTCTACCTAAGTAGTGCAACCATTGTGATTGTGGAACTAAATTTCTAAATTCTGTGTATGTAATAGGACTGTGTACAAACGTGTCTGCGTCCATCCAAACTAAAATATCAATGTTTGGATCTTTTGCAGTTTCAAAAACAGCATACACTTTGTTTGCAAATCTAACTGCGTCCCATTTAAATTCTTTATGATTATCTCTTGGTCTTCTTGCAGGCCAAGGACATTTGCCATTTGCTTTAGGCACATCTTTCCAAGTGCGTTTGAATGTTTGCAAATCAGGTAGTGTGTTATCTGCATCTCTGATTTCTATTCTTGGATCATTTGAAATAGGGTGACACTTTTCTGCATAGACAATAAGTTTTATTTTAGGATCAACCTGTTTGGAAAATGAATCTATAAACCTTTGCCCATACTGTTTGAGCCCAGGTTCATGAAAAGTTGTTACGCAAGTTACATTTAACATTATTTAAATTTCCCATCTACTCTTACTGTATAACTAAAATAAGGCATAGAATCTACGCCGTGATAGTCTTTAGTATTATATGAATATGCTTTGTACTGTAAGTCTCCTTCTGGCACGTAAAACTTCTGTTTATTCAAGCTATCGTACACGTACACGGGTCTATAACCTCCTGGGTGGAAGTTAATAGTATCAGCTACTTCTTTGTCTAGTAACGTGTCTCTATGGCATGGAACAATACTATTTGCCCATGATCCATATATAACACATCTACCAATTTCTTTGAAAGGTAAATCATTGTATACACATTCTTTCAGGTAACCTAATCCTAAATCGTCATTCCAATCTGATGTATCATTCATATTATCCGCAAATGAACTTTCTTTTACATCAACTACAAAGAACCAAGGTAAATTTGTTCTGTGTTTGAAATAAAAAAATTTTCTCACTTCATTTTGTGTGAAACCTGCAGGTATATCATGTGTATGTTCCATTAGTGCTTCGTCTTCAAACTTACCATATTGTTTTAGTTCTGGTGGCATACTGCCTCCTACCTTTGGCCATTTATCCAAAGGATTTTTTGCTAACATCAAACATATTTCGTTGTCTAATTTTTTCCAATCCCAGTCTAATGTGTATTTTGTAAAATTCTTAAAAGGCTTTCCTTCAATGCCTAACATCGGACTTTCCTCGTGTTCGCACTTGTACAGTTTACCTATACCTTCTACTTCTTTTGTATCAACTAGTTTCATTTCAAATATTTTTTCATCCATTGCCAAGCAATCCCACTACGTAAGTCTGCAAAACTCCAATGACATTGTGCAATTTTTCTAATCCAAGCTTCTCTATCAAATGTTTGTAAATTATTCATTTGAGATAAATCTGTATGACACACTTCTTCAACTTGACTTGACTTTGGATCTTCTACTATAATTGGAACACCTTCTATTACACTCGCTACCAAAGGTGAACTGTTAAATCCTATTGTACAAAACGCATGAGCAAGATCATGTTCTATGTGTTCACCAAAACTTACTCTGACATTATCGCCTACAATTTGTTTTACATATTCAGGAGCCTTCTTGTCTCCAGGATGTGGTCTAACAATTATTGGGCGTGTAGTATATTGTCTAATCTGTGCAATTTTATGATTTGCCCAAGATACAACATCTTTACCTTTCATACTCCAACCGCCATTACGTTGTAAACAAAGTAATACAGTATCTCTTTCATTTATAGACCAAGGCTTTAAACTAACTCCTAAATCTCTTTGTATGTTTAACCAATTTTGATCTGTGTATTCGTTATTACAATAAACACCTGTATCATTGAATACTCCATTTATACTGTATCTTAAATAATGATGTGGTGCATTTTGTTTTGCTTTGTATAAAAATAAATTGCTGTCAGCAGTTATAAACCATTTGTTTCTTGTGTTACTTGCTATGTTTCTTCGTAATTGTATATGAGGAACGTGTGCTGACTTATCATGAACAAAGCCCTGCATCATTGCTACGTCACAATCTAACATTTCATAACCATCATATACCAATCCATTATCACCAGCTTCTCTAACTCCAGTGATAAAATTTTTTATTATATCAAGTTTATGATTTTCTTTTTGGGGCTTATTGTTTGCTTTTGCTCCAGGTGGTATTACTTTTGTGTATCCAACAACTCTCATTTACCTGCTCCTAACTGTTGCCAAGCATATCCACTTAACATCTCATCATATGTAAATTGATTATTGCTTAGATATCTACACAGCCAAGTAAGTTGTTTTCTTCCTGGATGTTTTACAAATTCTATTCTTTCTAAACGTTTTTCACATAAGTCTTGAGCACAGTTAGGACCTAATACTATTGCAGGTTTGCCATATATCATAGCTTCAAGTGCCGCAATACTGTTAAAGGTTACCATACAATGTACATCATCATCAAGGGCTTGTTCTATTGTGTTGACAGATACTCTGTCTTCCCTGCTTGGCTTTTTACGTACTTCAATTGGTCTTGATGTATGTTTCTTTATTTCTAATATAGTTTCATTTATCCATTGATCCAAATCTCTTTCAAAGTATTTCATTACTTTTTCACTTGGAGGAACAATCAATATTTTCCTTCCAGGAACATTGTCCTTAAATGGTATTGCTAGTCTTTTCCAACGTTCGCCACCATACAAATGCTCGTTGCCTTCTTTCTCAGGCATATGGAGATTTTGTAATGCGTTCTTTACTATTCTGTGATAAATTTTTTTGCCGTTTGGATTATTTGTGCTTGGATTGTTACCAACGTAACCTGTGTCCATGAAATAAAAGTCTTTGCCTCGGGCAATACATTCTTTGATTATTTTTTGTTTGCCTAGCCCTCTCACAAGGAACGGGGCTGGATGAGCCCAGTAGTCATTTATGTCATCTGCTCTTATGTATTTTCCGCCACTGCCTAATGCCATTGCCATAACAAAAGCATCAACTATACCAAAAGAACCTTTTACTTTCTTTTCTACTTTTTTAATACCACTGTCTATGCAAATTAATTTAGGATTTCTTACATCACTAAACATATCCGTAATGGCTCTTATAGCCTTAGAATTATCCTGTACGGCTACAGAATAAATTATTTCATCAATTAATTCTTTTAATCTATTTGGTAACACTCTAGGATCCCATTCTCCAAGTCCTTCACTCACCTTTGTTCTCCATCATTTGGAATAATGCGTCCTTCCATACCTGATGATAATCACAGTTTCTATATTCTTTAAACCAAGGACCACCTTCGGTATAATGCAAGGCTCTTGGTGTTCCATCATCATACCAACCTACCAGGTAGTTCCAATCCTTTGGTAGTTCTCCTATTTCACTGTCTTTCAACCAACTAAATCTGTGAAAATATTTTCCATCATAATTAGGATTGTTTACACTATCGATAGTAACTTTCTCATTACTAGGATGTCCACAGTTCCATAAAACCACAGAACTCCAATTCTTTCTTGGATAGACAGTTTGCACTTGTCCGTCCATCTTGATGCCTGGCTTTGGCGTGTAATCATGTTGCACACACATCACAGCATACTTGTCATCTGCCAATGCAAATAAATTATCTACATTTTCTAAAAACACAACATCACTGTCGCAAAACAAAGCCCAACCTTTGTAATTACATAAATGAGGAATCAAAAATCTTGTAAACGTAAATTCTGTACTTGCAAGTTTATCAACTTCACGCCAATACAATTTTTGATCTCTTAAATCTTTTTGGATTAAAGGTATGACTTCTGTTTCTGTGTTGAAACGTTTTAATGAGTGTTCACATACTTGATAAGCAATATCTTCTCTAGTGTCATAACCAACAAAAACTTTATTTTTCATACATAACTTTCTGACCAACAACTTGTGGTCTTGTCTGTGTAGGATCAATGATAACTTCTGCACAGGACAAATATTCGACTCCTACGTCTTTGCCGTAAACCATCTTGCCATGATTCATAACACCATTCAATAGTTTGTCTCCGTAGATATCAAAGAACTGTTCGCATTGTTGGTAATCCGAAAATTGTATTTGCCAACTGTATAAGTTTTCTTTAACGTCAGGAGTGTTTACGTAGAATAATGTTGCTAAAAAAATGACAGTCAAACTATTCATACTATTGGTCCTTCCTAATATAAACCGAAGTTTCGTCAATAATACTTATGTTAACACTTGGTCCAAGAACCTCATGAAAGGCTTGTTTGCTACCTTGCCAAGAATGATAGTCGTCCAAAACCATGTAGCCTCCTGGCACTACTCTTGGCCATAATACTTGTAATTCTTTCAATGTAGACTCATACCAATCTGTATCAAGTCTTAAAAATGCAATTTTGTTTGGTATATTAGTTGTATCATTCAGTGTCCTACAAACGTCACCTTTAATAAAATTTATTTTAGCAGGTGGCATTGAAAATTTGTATAAGTTTTGTTCCACTTCTTCTATTTCAGCTCTACACCATTGTGCAGTTCCCCATTTGGCTTTGGGACTGTCTTTTGCATAACCTATTGTGCCATCTTTGTTTATTTTGTAATCTGCATCTGTTGGTTGCGTCATTCCTCCAAATGTATCATATAACCAAAAGTTTCTATTGGTGTTTGTGTTGGCTAACCAGGACACAATGATTTGTCCACCTTTCCAAACTCCACATTCTACTATGTCACCTTGTATGTTTTGTTCGTCTAGTTCCTTAATAGTATAAAATGTGTGTGCAAGTCTAGTGCCACTTGTCATGCTGAATTCAGATGCCTGATCAACTGCACTTTTACAATTTTGATAGGTTTGCCAAGATTTCATTATTTTCTTTCTATGTCAGCTTCAGTACATTCTTCTCCATACTGTACTTCAAGTATGTGACAAGGTTCATCAGTTTCATTTATGCCTTGATGCCAAACTTCTTTGCCTATGTCATAACCATGTGTGAGAGCTTTTAATGTAACAGTTTGTAGTCCAGCTTTGCCATCAGTAAGTACATCACAACTGCCTTTTAAAACGTACCAATGTTCAGAACGTTTAAAATGACGTTGCATACTTAATTTTGACTTTGGACTTATTACTAATTCTTTTACCTTGTAACCAGGCTTGTCATCTAGCACTCTATACCAACCCCAGTTGCGTTTTGTTTTAGGATGTTTGTATTCTTCTAATATCCAACTGCTTGAATTTTGTTTATGACTGCCTCCAACACCAAATACAAATTCAACTTTGTCCGACCAAAGTTTCATTTCAGGTATGTTGTCTTTTGTTCTGTCGCCACCATTAGCAAACACAATATCACAGTTGTATCCAGACGTAGCCATTAGTTTAAAAATTGCACCAGAGGCACTATCGTCATCATCGTCCCAGCATAAGACATCGTCTACCATTTGTAAATTTTTTACTATTTCAACACGTTCTTGAATTGGCATGAAAGGTTTTCCTTTCTTACGTGCCAGCCATTTGTCACTATTAAGCCCAACGACTAATTTGTCGCCGAGCTTTTTTGCTTCTTTGAAATAAGAAATGTGTCCTGAATGTAAAGGATCAAATCCACCTGTAACTAATACAACTTTCATAGTTGTATTTAAGTGTCTATCTATTTTCTGCTTCGATGAATTGAGCTATTGTTTCTGGGTCAGACACTTCGTATGGATCATTGTCTTCGTCTTTGTGATTGAATCCTGGTTCCACATAGGCTTCCATTATGATATTATTCTTAATGTAGCAACTGTATCTCCATGATCTCATTGCAAATCCTTTGCCTCTTTTTGAACAAAGCATACCCATAGAGTCAGTAAAATCTCCATTACCATCTGCTAACATTTTTACTTTTTCAATGCCTAATGATTCTGCCCAAGCATTCATTACGAATCCATCATTTACAGATACGCAATAAACCTCATCAATGCCAGCATTTTTAAATCTATCATACATTTCTTCATATGCAGGTAGCATCTTTGACGAACACACAGGAGTGAATGCTCCTGGTAAACTGAAAAGTATTACGTTTTTGTCCTTAAATAAATCTTGTGAATTTTGTTTTACAAACTCACCCGCAATTCTCTGTACAAAGTCAGCTGAAGGAATCATATCCCATTTTTGTAATCTTTGTCTTTCGCCAGGTAATGATGTCCGTTCAAAGTGATCAATAGTAGGTCGAACGTTACCTCCATATTGACGTGTTACATTTTCACTTGCTTGTTGTTCCCAAGCAGGCTTGGTTTCGCTTAACTTCATATAATTTTTTTTCCTTTAGTTATGTTTATAAGCTGGCATCTTCCATGCCTGCAACTCTTAACTTGACTATGTTTGTGAGTTGCCATTGTTTTTGATCTAGTGCCTTTGTTACGCCTAACCATTTATTACGCATTAATGCAAATTCATTAATTATCTTTTCATAATCAACAACGTCAGCTTCACCGTCAACATACTTTTCAACGTCTCTACTGCTTAATGCTCGTGCATAATTTTCTAAATATTTTTTGAAGAATGAACTACGCAGTCTTCTGAGTTCAATGTTCAAGTATTCTAATATTGCTTCAAGCTCTTGCAATTGGTTGAACCTTTGCTCAACTATGCCAGGCATTTCAGCCGCCGCACGTTCTACATTTCCTTTGATTCTGATTTGTGCCTTTGCGGCATCCAATTCATCTTCAAAGTATTGTATTGCGTCAGGAATCTTGCTGATGTCTTTTGCTATATCAGAATACCATCCCATTAATAATCCTCTTCTGTGTCTTCATCTAGTTCTACATCTTCTTCCAAGTAATAACCAATTGCCTTATCAAGTTCATTATCTGAGCCTAGTGCATCTCGAAATGCTTCATCGTCTGTACCAAAGTCTGCACATAAATCTACATATCTTTCAGCAACAGTTTCGATGTGTTTTTTGTCAATGTATTCTTTAAATACTTGCCAAAACTCGATTATCTGTGAACCATCCATTTGTCCTTACTCCTCAGGTTGTTTTTCAACTTCTTCTACAGATTCTTCTGTGGATAACTTTTCGAAGTCACTCATAATTAGCTCTAGTTGTTCACCAGACCAGTCTTTTCGATAATTCAAGTGTTCTTTCCCCATAGAATCTACGTATTTAAGTCGATTACCCTGTTGAGTAAGTAGGCCTTTTTTCTCAAATAAGTCAACAAGTCCACTGTAAGGATCCATGCCTTGTTCATATGGAATTTTTACTTGTACTGATTCAAATGGTTTTGCATATCTTGTTTTCATAACTTTACAAGCGGCTCTGATACCTCTTACGTCAGTTACCTTTTTACCATCTTCATCTTCTTTAAGTTTGAGCTTTTTCATCGCAACAACAATACTTGATGCATAGATAAATCCTTGACCACCTGATATCTTATCATCTGGATCAAACATATCTTGTGATGCATACGTGTGATTAGTTGCCACTAGTCCTACATTATGACTACCAAACATATTAACACAGTTTCTTACAAGTGCCGTTAGTGCTTTGGGTTTTCTACCCATATCACCCTTCATGTCACCTTTTGTAAACTGATCAACATCTGTTGGAGTCAATAACATACCCAAAGAATCAATCACAAACAATACTTTTGGACGATCTTCTTCCGCCATATCTCTGTAATCACTCATAAACGTTGATACTGTCTTTGCAACATCATCAATCATGGACATATTAAGTTTTAGTAATTTCTTTTCATCTGTGTCAACTTCCAATGCTTGTAACCAAGTTTCATCAAGTGCGTTCTCAGAGTCAATCAAAACAACAAATATGCCTTGCTTCTGTGCTTCTTTTACAATATTACCTGCACAAAAATAAGATTTACCTGATCCTGATTCACCTGCAAACACAGTTACTTTGCCTAGTGGAACACCTTTGTTAAAGTCTCCTGACACAAGATAGTTGAGTGCTTTGTTACCTGTACTAATCCAATCAGTAGGATCATGAAATCCTGCACTCATTCCTGTAATAGATTTAGTTAAGTTTTTACGAAACTTAGAAACGTCAAATGCCTTGTTAGCCATTATTACTCCTTAATCCATATACTTGGGGTTGCCTAAACAACCCCTTGTATATTGTTTATTAGTTTCCTTGGCGGTTTCTAATCATTGCGAGAATATCTTCTGCCTTGTTATTATCCGCTTTTGGTTCCGCTGGTGCTTCTGCTGGTGCAGATGTCTGTGCTACTGCCTCAACCTTTGGCTCTTCTGCCTTTGGCTCTTCAGCTTTTGGAGTTGGAGTACTTGCTTTCACAGGATCACCTGTTCTTGCACTTACGCCTGCTGGTCTAAAGTATTGACCAAAAGCCTCCATGTCATATGCTTCACCATCAACAGATGATTCAAACATTTTTTTGATAACACCTACTTCAACTTCGCTAGGCTTCTTAGGCAAATAATCTTTAAGATTGAATAAGCCATTAGTTTCAATTGCCTTGTACTCAGATTCATCTAATGGACGTTCTCTTCTTGCCCATGTTGATGTAGAGTAATCAGCATATCCACCTTTAGATGCTTTAGTTAACCTAAAGTCAACACCTTGCGTATAGTCTGTTGGAAGTTCGTTCATATCAGGATCCATTAATGCTCCTTTAATAATTTGGAAAATTTGTGGACCAATAATAAAACGTCTAATTGGATTTTCTGGAGTTGAATCCTCTTTTAAAGGATTGTCTGTAACAAATCCTTGGAAAACATATGAACGTTTTTTCCAATACTTACGTCCCATATCTTCTAAAGATTTATCTTTAAACCATCCACGTACTTCTGAAAGTACTGGACAAGTTTCACCATACATTTCCATACAAGGAACTTGCACTTGTACAGGACGTGAATCAGTATCACCTTTGATTCCTGCAAATGGAAGTTTGATTAGTAATCTTTCTTGCCAGAAAAATGTATTGGAGTCGTCACCATCTGGAAGGAAACGCAGAGTTGCAGTTTCGCCTTCTTTAATATTCCAAAATGGGTAAATTGCGTTGTCGCCGCCACCAGTATTACCGCTTGAGCGGGTTTCCTGTTCTTTAAGTTTTGCTCGAATTTCAGCCAATGTAGCCATAATATTGCCTCCTATAATTTAAGCCTTCGATGCTTTGTGCCTTTGTAAGTGTAGCACAGTTTTATATACTACACTAATATACTTATAAAGTCAAGTGTTTGTCTGCCAAAAAAGTGACTTTATGTTATTAAACGCCTGCTAGTTGTTTAATTCTTTCCATCTCGCGGTCTTTGCCTGCTTTGAGTCTAGAAATCATTTTCTCAGCAAATGGTATTGCCTTGTCGCCAAACTCTTTTTCACAAGCTGTGACTACCGCTGTTTCACCTTTTGGAAATGCGTTAGTTGTGTAATCATAATATGACTTGACTAGTTCTTCTAACTTTTCTCCAGGTGTTCTCTTGTCGTCTTTTGCCTTTTCAATGCTACCATCCGGATTCATTTTAACATCAATTGTGTCATCATCTTCCGCTTTTGGATTAGCACCAGCAAATGCTTTAAGTTTATCTACTGCATCTGCAAATGTACATTCCTTGTCAACTAAACAACTCGGAATGACTGTTTTACTTCCCCAAACTAAATCTGCATCATCAAAATATACATTTTTTCTGTTCACGCCTGCCGCTTTGGCAAGATGATCAGCTATTTTAATTTGATTCATTTTATCATTAAGGTCTGCCATTTTATCATCTGGCTCTGGCATACTTACCATAGCACCATACTTGTCAAATTTTCTTTCTTGCTCGCCTTCTGGAAACATATGATCCATATCTTCGTCATCTAAGTTATATTGATCCTTGATGAATGCTTTTATCTTAGCATCGTATTCTTTTTCAACTGCTGGGTCTTTGATATCTTGGAATACAAACATTGGTCCTGATACAGCTTCTTCGCTTGGATCATTATCCATTATTTTTGCTTGTGAAACTGCAAACATTTCATCAGCAGTCATACCGTCAGTATATACTAGTTCTTTATCTTCATCTTCCTTGAATCCTTTTAACCTAGCTTCTTTTTCAAGTTCGTGTTTTCTACGTACGATTTCTTTTTTAAGTCTTTCATCTCCGGCTGTGTTTGGATCCATTTGAAGATCTTGTATGGCTTTTTTCTTTGCCATGTAATCTTCTTTATCTTTGATGTTTTCCATCTTCAAATCACCAGTGTCAATTTTTGGCAGAATCGCTGGTGCCTTTGCTTTGATATATTTCATTATCAATGGTCTTACACACTGATCAGAATCTTTTGCTCCAACTTTCTTAAACATATCAAGTAGCATCGGGTCATCTATGATACCCTTTAAACTTTGAACAGCATTGGTGCCGTTTATACCAGCTGGGAAATGCTGTGCCGTCAAGCCATTTAGTTTTTTAATCGCGGCTTCCTGGTCTTTGCCTTTGCCGTTAACTAAAGCATCTTCTGTTTCTCCTACTATCATGTTCATTGCAGATTCAAAATCTTCTTCTGGACTGTATGCTTCTTCTACTGCAAAGCCTTCTTTGTCTAATGCATCTGCTACTGCATCACGTGGTGACATTGTATGGATAATGACTCCGCCTTGTCTCATTTCGTCTGGCTCACATTTACATTTGATACCAGCCTTGGCACAAGCATATTCCATCTCTTCACAATCTTTATCAGATATGCCTCTGTCCTCATCGTAATCACCATCGATGTAAAATTTATGTGCGTGTGGTTCCATGCCACCTTCAGGACCACTTGCTTCATCTTGTATCAGTTCCATTTGATGTTTTTGTAATTCTTCAATTGAATCAAAAGGGCCACCTGTCATCTTGCCGTTTCTAAATGAATAAAATTTTCCATCTTTGTGTTTTGCGGCAAGTCCATATTTGTTCATGCCCATATCTGAAACTTCATTTGTATTGTCTAGCATATCGGAGGCTTTTTCAACTGTTTCCTCATCAACACTACCCATGATTTTTTTAAAGTCATTTAGCATGGCATTGGTAATAGGCATTTCATCTATATACATTAATGCGTTTCCTGAAACTTTATCTTCGCCATGTTTTTTAACAAGTGCTTCGTATTCACCTTTTTCAACAGTATCAAGGTCAACACCAGAATCTAAATGAAACTTAAACATACCGTCTGCTAAATTATCGGCATCAGCACTTTTGTATTGTTTGTATTTTTCATACCAACTTTTCAGTTCTTCTGTTTTTTCTTCACCTAAGAAATCTGTTGGACCCATTTCTTTGATTTTATTTTTTTCCTTAACTAATCTATTGATGTATGGAAATACTGATTTAAGTTCTTCATTGAAAGTTCTAATTGTTAATTCATCGATCCAACTGTTTTGTAAATCTTCTGGTACTTCTTCCATTACTACTGGAGCAAAGTTTTTGATAGTTTCTGCATAGTAGTTTGGTCTTTGTAATTTCATTACTTCAGTTTTAATTGAATCAATTCTTTCATTAACCATGTCCATGTAGCCTTTAAGGCCTTCTGCCATCACTGCCGATCTGTTAATGTAAGTTTTGAATTGTTTTAACTTGCCAAGCTCTTCGCTGAGTGATACGATATGCTTACCAAAGTCATCATACAAGTTTCCACCGTTGCTTACGTGTTGTGCCAATGCTCTTGCACCATTAAGGTGTCTCATTGGATACTTGTATCTTTCACCATTTTCTGATTCTATATAAATTGCTTCTACGTGTTGTGTTCTTGCACCAGGAACTTCTTGGTTAACAGGTTGTCTGTGTTTTAATACTAACCTTGCCTTGTCTATGTCTTCATAACTTGTTCTACTAGTGCCGTACATTTTTGCTTCACTCATTTGTTTTTCTCCGGCAGTTTTTGTTAGATGTGCATAATCTCTTTTATCAAGATTGGACTTGTTTATATCTCTTGTGTCAAAGTTTAACATATTTCTTTTTGCAAAGTTTCTTATTTCCTTTAAAAAGTTATACCAATCAGACTTGATTCCATCTGGTTGTTCTGCAATAAAGTTTGTGTTGTACACCACAGCAATCTCTTTTTCTGTAAGTGTTATACTGACTCTACCAAGTATATCTTCTCCTACGATATAATCAAAATCAAAGTAACGCCCTGTTTTTGGGTCGTCTGTGACTTCACCTGCTTCATTACCAATGGTAACAGCGGGAAATCTTCCCCTGATCTTTGCAAATAACTGATCTGATATGTTGTCCATATTGCTCATATTAATATTTATCTAACATTAGTGGAAACGAAGATGGGCATGGGCGGTGTCATATCGTCCTCTGTATCTGCTTGATTAAATGTTTCATACACCCTAGGATCCCAATCTTTCAACACAGCCATGATACGCATACTCAGTAAACAAGCACTAACTAGGTCATCTGTTTCACCAGGTTTTGCTTTGTAGCTACTGCCACTTGCAACAAAAGCCTTAAGCTCACTTACAAGTATTTTGCTATGTACTTTAAGCCTATCAGTTTCTATCATGTTTTTTAATCTTGTACAAGCACTGATTTTTGTGCTGTGTGTAGTATTAAATCCTTTTCTAAATTTACGCACTCTTCCTTTTCTAATAGGTTCTGATACACACATTCCTGGTATATTTTCTTCGCCCATGTCTCTAATCACAATCAAAGCACCTTCTCCAATTGAGTTATTTTCAACAGACCAATAAATGTTTTGACCATCATTTTGACATTCTTCTTTGATGTAAACACAAATATCTTTAAGTATTCTGATCTGTGATGGTATAGGAGTTGTATTGTGTCTCCATTCAGCTATCTGTTTGTAGCTTGGCAATTCAAAGACTTGTATCGCGGCATAATCTCCACCAGTACCCATTGACGGATCAAGAGCAATAACGTATGTGCTGTCTGGTTTAGGCTTTCCATACCAACGTGTTTGACCCATGTTCCAACTTGGATCTATTCCTTCAATGGTAGATAATTTTATACTATTAATTAAAGTTTCATCGTAAACTAAAAATTCACAACCATATTCTCGTCTAAATCTTTCTTCGCCTATCCTTCCAACTTCTGTCTTAGCCCACTCTTCATCTCTATCAGGATGTTCGTCCCATTTTGCAGTAAAGCCATGAAATCCATTTTGACCAATTAAACTCTCATTTCCATCTTCATCAAATTTGTTTTGCGATTCTTTCCATATGATAGCAAATGTGTCTTCATCACTGTTAGGTGTTGATGTAATTATTGCACGACCACCTGTTGCTAGTGTTGGTGATATCGAAGTCCAAAATTCATCTGCTATACTTGGATTCACGAACGCAAACTCATCGCAATATAATAAAGAAATAGACATACCCCTACCAGTATTTCCAGTAGTTGTAGCACTAACAATCCTACTTCCATTTTCAAACTCCATTGAACCTTTGTTATAATTTGTTACTCCTGCTCTGATATGATCAGGACACAATTCATAACCGTATCTTATACGTTGCATGATTTCTTGAGCACCTGTATATTTGTGTGCGGCAATTAGTATTGTTTGATCTGCATGAAACATGGCGTACCATAATAGATAAGCCGCGGCAGTTGTTGTCTTGCCACTTTGTCTTGGCAACATATTAATATTAAATCTATGATTGTGATAACTTTTTAATAATCTTTTTTGATATGAGAAAGGACCAAACAAAGTTTTTCCTTGAACAGGATGTTGTATGTTGAAAAATCTTTCACAAAAATACAAATAACCCGTGTCTGGATCTATACATTTTTTAAGATCTTCAACAGCTTCTTCGTTAAATTTTTCTTTTAGGTGTGCCTTCTTGGTAAGTACACCATCTAAACTTTTTGTTGCCATATTAATATTTATAGACAAAAATAGGCTCCGAAGAGCCTATTTGAATGTCACTAATTGGGAGGAAATAGTGATTATGATACTGCTATTGCTGATGCCGCCGCTACATCTGAACCTGTAACGTCTATGTCGTTTGGACCAACTGCTGTACCTAAATTTCTTATTCTTTGTTGCATATCTGCCGCATTACTTCTTTCATCCATTACTACGTGGATAGTACCTGCGTTTGAGTTCGTAACCAAATACATTAAAGGATTCAATTCCTTTACAATCATTTCAACTGCTTCATCAACTGCATCATCTTCTGCACGTAAATCAATGTTTGAATTAGAAGCATTTTGAACTGTTACGAGATATGCTTTAGCATTTACAGAATAAAGTGTTCCTGCTGTTGCATTTAATCCTACTACTCTTGTTACACCTGCCATTTTCTATCTCCTATTAACCGCAATTACTTTGGTATAGTTTTTCAAACTTTGCATCATCAACGTCATACTCAGCAGTAATTTTTTTCTTCATTTCTTCTTTTGTACAACCGCTGGCGTCAAGTCTTTTCATTTCGCCTACGCAACCTGATTCGTTTTTCTTTTTCTTGCCTTCGCTCATCACAGCTTCTAATCTAGCTCTAAGTTCAGACTTGATTTCATCTTCAAGTGCCATTGGATTATCTCCGCCTGCAACTTTAGGATAAGTTTTCTTTTGTCTGTTTAATCCACCTGCTAAATCATTTTGCATATAAGCTGTGTCTTGATATTTCTCATCTGGTGAATTATCCCACTCGCCTTCTTTTGCTTCTGTGTCTTCACATCCACCTGCACGTAATTTAATGTCATCCATGTCCATGTCTTTTGGTGCTGGTGGCATATCCATTACTTTAATGCTTTTTTCAATTTCGTCTCTTGGTGACATTTTCGGCATTGGTGGAATTATTTCTGGTTTGCCACCTGCGTCTTTCACCATCTTCATTAATGTTGCGACATCATCAGCAGTTTCACCTGACATCGAAATGCTCATGTTTACGCTTTCATTTAATGAATCTATTTTTTTATAAATGTCTTTTAAGTTCATTATTTACTCCCTATTGGACTTTTAGTTGATATCTCGCCCATATCGTGTTTTTGTTCAGCATCTGGTTTTGTTGATTGTCCTGGATCGTTCTCTCTTTCTTTTTGAACGCTTTCTAGTTCTTTCAATAAATCCATAACACGATTGTCGCCTACCTTCTTTTGTGCATCTGGATCAGCTGATTCCATCTCACTACCAAGTTTAGGTGTGTAAACTTTGTCATACTCTTTATCCTGGTATTCTTCTTGTGGAGCTTCAGCATCTCTCAAACAAATGTATGCAGGATCTATTCCTGATACTTGTGAAATGTATTCGCCTAACACTTGAGCGGTAGTAGGGTATGATAATTCTGCTTCAAAATAAGTTGTCTCAACATTTTGTAATTTAGGAAAATCTAATGGACGTTCTTGAATTGGAGTTTTCTTACCTGGTGTCATGTTGATCAAGCCAAACTTTTGCAAACAAGATTCGCAACTGTCAATAAAACCTTCTGGTAATTCTCCTGCTACCCCAAACTTAAACTTATAAGTTTTTTTAGCTTCTGTTAGATATTCTACAAATGTTTTCATTAGTCTTCCTTATATGTTTATTTATCCATGTTTTTCAATTTATCAAGAAGTGAGTTTCTATCAGTTACAACGTATCCTTCACCATTTACTATGGAATCTCCGTCTACACCACCTTCTTTGTCCTGCTTTTCCTTCTTGAGTTGTAGCTCAACCATCTTCAATTTCTTGTCCAATTTAGCTGTTTTGGCATCTAAGTTGGTCTTCAACATCTGTCCTGCTACTTCAAACACTCTACCACTATATCTAGATTCTACATTCATGCCTAAATCCATTAGATCTTCATATGCAGTCATGGCCTTATCTGCAACTTCATTAAGTTCTTTATCAGCCATTTCACCTAAGCCCTTAACCTGGGGTAGTGCCGCCTGAATTTTATCTAATTCAGCTATTTCACGGAAGTCTTCTTTTTGATCAGTAACTGCTTGTTCCTTTGCCTTCTCACGATCCTTATCTATGATCTCTTTAGATTCAGGTAAATTAAGCAATTCTTCAAGTTTTTTGGTCATAATTGTTATCCATTATATGCTACTATTATTTATTCAAATTAATGGTCATAAACAAGCACTTTGGTATCATCTACCTTGATAGGTTTGCAATAAGCAGTTACCCTATCCTTAGGATCAATGTAAGATTTATATCTATAGTTGCCGTATTGTCTTGGTATGCGACTAGCATAATATTGACAAACGTCTATGCTCCTGAAATACATAGGGTCTCTTTGCTCCCTACGATCTTCTCCTGTGCCCAATACCACGACTAGCATGAATGCGTGGATTACCATTTACCCTCATTTTCTCTTCCCCTGATGGAAGATATCTTTTTCAGTGATAACTCTAAAAAAGATCTTTTTACGTTTGCACCAGTCTCTTGCCGCAGACCATTTTGCCATGTTCTGTACATACTGGGCTTGTCTAAATTTATCTCTGCCAACTTCTTGTAACTTCATTTGATTTTCAGGCTTCACTTCTATTAGCTCTGCGTGTTGTTTTCCTTTTGCATCTGTGTATTGTATTAAAAAGTCAGGAACGTATATTGTCATCTTTGCTGTCAAAGGATTTCTATAAGGAATCTTTACAGTTTCACTTGACCATCTCATTATGCTAGGACTTTCATCGCAAAATTTCATGAATGCAAATTCCCAACTTGATCTGAATAGAGGAGTTTTTAATCCTATATATTTTTGAGGATTTTTTAAATTGTATCTACCCTGGGCAAACTTTCTTGCCATGGCACTATACCAATATGTTTCTTGATTCTAATTTTGTGTCTGTGGGTGTTAGTTTGTAACCTAATGAACTAACTCTTTGTCTATTGAAATTTAGAATCTCTGTTACGATTGAACTTAACTGAATGTTTTCCATACCTTTTAATGTATCAAGTAATTGAAATACTTTCACTTCATCAATTTTTGCTTGTCTCAGTAACGTTGACGCCATAGTTTCTGCAGATAATTTTTCAAATCCTCTTTTCTCAAAAAATCCAATGACTGCATCAACTTCATTACTTGGAAATTCTAAAGGAGCAGAATAATAAACGTCGAAAAATTCTTTTACATTTCTTTGAGTAGTTTGTGTTGTTGGTACATTAGTTGTCATGTCAATCTCTATGTTACAATATCATTTTTATGTGTATTCAAGTTGCTTTTTGTTAATGAATTGTAGGCATTCTTTGCACTAGTACTTATATTATTCCATGCTGTGTTGATAGCATCTGGTGTTGGTGTACCACCGCCGGCTAAATGTGCTTTTTTAAATGTTGTTGATTTTGATAAGGCATCTAATGCTCCTGCATTATTGTCCATGAAAGATGTTAAGCTAGTTAATGATCCACCTTTAATACTTGAAGCTATTGACTTACCTGCACTTATTCCTGCAACTGCGGTTGTAATGTTATTTGCAAATCCACTTGCACTTATGCTCTTAGGAAATGCTGTGTTGGCAACACCACTGATGTCACCACCTGATACTCTTCCAAGTTGATCTTTTAAAATACCAAAGCCTTCTTGTCTAAGTCCTTCTTTAGTTAAATTCTTTATGTTACCACTTAGGCTACCTGCTTTCAATACAGTTCCTAAGAATGCTGTTGGTGAACTAAATGCTTGTCCGCTTGTGATGTCTCCGAATATATCACTTGCTCCTGCGGCTACACCACCTTGACCAAATAAACTTGTTGTACCTCCACCAGCTAAACTGTTAGGTGATGGTGTCTTATCATAATGTCCACTTGCTGGACCAAATGACTTAGGTGCAGTTCCTTCTGTTACTCCACCTCTTGCATACCAAACAGTTTCATATTGAACCTGCATTGTATTCTGAACTGGGTCACTTGAGTTGTTATCCATTGTATCATGTTGCCAAGAACTAATGATAGGATTAACAAGAGTAAAACAGGTATATCTTTTTCTTGACATTTGATAAATTTGTATACTTTCAAAAAAGTGTTGATAGCTATCATTGTCTAAACCAAATCTGTGTATGTTTACTCTTTCATTTCCGTATGTGTTACCTCTTGCATAAGCACCATTGGAAGTGTTTGGCATTGATGTTCCGTCAACTGAAGCGTAATTACCATCTGCATAATAATATCTGTAGTAGGCTTCCCACATAGCAGTTGTTTGTCCATAGTTGTCATCATGGAAATTAATTGTAATGGGATCATAATCTATTCTTGTTTGTAGATTAGCTTTTTTGTTATACTGATTTTTTAATGTAGTTGATATTGCAAACTTAGGTAAGTCTACTCCTTTAACTAACATATTGATCTCAGGTGTTTGTAACTGAGGTATCATTCTTACAGCAATAGGGTTTAAATTAAAGCTGACGTGATATAAAAATTTGTGTTTAGGGGATAACCTGTGTGCGTCATCTACATACAGTCTGGCCGCGTGTGAAAAGTCTCCAAGGTTACCCTTTGGGCTTAAAGCACCGCTGACTACATTATCCAAAAATCCATTAAGTTTGTTTGCCATACTAATATTTATCTAAATTATTAAGTACGTATATAATAAAAAAGGGTGCCGTAAAAGACACCCTTTTTAGTTTCAGGAAATATTATTAAGTTTGATCTTATGTAGATCCACCACCTGTAATTAAAGTATTTACAGTTCTACCTACCGCTGTACCTACTCCTGTACCTTGTGGTGTTTGTATTGCGTTATCATATTTGATTGATAAAGCAACTGTTACTGGATCATTTGTTGCATAGTTTAATGTGTTATAGTTTGCACTTTGTAAGTAACAACCATATAACTCAAATGTTTCTAATACGTTTGCAACATTTATTCCGTTACCACCATCTAGTATTTCAATTCTTGTTACGAATTTGTAATCACTACCAGATGCCGCTGAACTTTGTTCAAAGAAATCGAATTGTTTCTGTAGTTGTTCACCAACAAGTTTCTGTACGTTGTTGGAAACATCTTCTCTCAAGTTCAATGTTACTGGTTCCCAAGTGTGTTTACCTGCTAGGTATACTCTTGAGTTGTATACATCAACTGTGATGTCTTCAAAACTTACGTTTGGTCTTGTTACGTCAACAACTTGTTTTGTTAACTCTGTAGTTGGTGTTGATACTCCGAAGTTCTCCAAGCTCACTCTAAAGCGATACTGGAGTTTCGGCATCAACAATCCTTGGTTAGCCGCTGAAGCTGAACTATCCAAAGGAACTGTTATTTTGCTTAATGTTGAAATTGCCATTTAATATCTCCTGTTAAAACTATTTATCCTTTTATAGTCCTGCTATTTCTCCAGTGTTTTTAAGTCTTAATGGAATGAAAATAAACTCCACTGCTTTCACTGGTTCTATAGCAATATCTAAATATAGCTCATTTCTATCAATTCTAGCTGGTGTATTGTTTGATTCGTCACATACAACTAAGAAGTCATATAATGCTCTTTGACCAACTAATTCTAGTAATAAACTATCTGCTTGAGCTTTGATTTCATCTCTTGTGATTTTATCATTTGGCTCAAAGATATATGGTTTTGCTAATTTATCTAACTGTGATCTTAAGTAGATTACTAATCTTGCTACGTTGATTCTATCCAACGCACTTGCATTAGCGGCTCTAGTTTTTTGACCAAAGTTAACTAAACCTGAACCAGTTAAAAATGTTATTGGGTTAATTTTATTTGAGTACAATGTATCACGTTGTCCTGTGTTCAATGCTACTGAATTAAATTCACCCTCATCGTTAATGAACCCTGCCGCACTTGCGTTTGTAATACCACCTCGTCTTGTTCCTGCTGGAGCAAACCATGGAAATGATACTTGATCACTTAATGCAATAGTTCTGATTATACCATGTGATGCTGGAACTACAACGTTCTTACCTGCGTTATCGCTTGAGAATAAACTTGGATAAAACACACCTAAGTATTCGTTGCTTGTTACTAAACCATCATCATTATCTTCAACTGCTTTGTTTACGTTAGTTGCATAATTGTTGATAGTTGTTGCATCGCTTGATAATCTAAATGGAAGGTCACCAACTACAAAACAAGTTATACCTCTATCTGTGTTTAGTGTTACCATTTCACCAATCAATTCTGAGTAACCTGGACAAGCTAATAAGTTGAATATTCTTGACTGGTTATCTCTAATTTCTTGGTTGCTATTAACAAGTGCTTGTAATGATTGTACAACAACTTTTCTTTGAGCTTTTCTACCAAATGAACCTGCACCATTTGCCTGGTTTGCTGATTCAGTTACCCATCTGTGAGCATAGTATCCTGCCATTGATTCGTTGTTGTTGAATCTAATGTTGTTGCCTGAAGTGTTAATGCTGTTTCTAACAAATTTCTTAACGTTGAATCCTGAACGTCTTAAGTTCCATAACAACATACCTTTTGGATATAGTGCTGGATCTGGAGCATCTGGATCTAAGAAATTGCTTTCCATCAATGCCGCAATAGTTCCTGCTGTGCCACTGTTAGCACCAGTTGTATTGTATCTTGCATCTGCAAACAATATTCCATCTTCAGTTGTTTGATCTGAGTTATCAACAAGTACCCATTTTAAAGTAGTACCGTTGTATTTGTAAATCTTAGGATAGTTTTCTAAGTCTGCTGTTGATACCCAAATGTCACCATTTTTAAGTGCTGTGCCATCTGATTGTAAAGTTGGCTCTGTTGCACTTACGATTGGACCTGCTGGATCTGTTTTATCTCCACTTGATGCTTGATAGAACGGAGCAGATGAATCTTGGTAACCTACCCATGTAGTACCATTGTGTATCATGATGTCTACTTCATCAACAACTGAACTATACCATAGTCTGTTGTTTTCAGTAAGAGCAGTTACAGCCGTTGCACTTGCAGTATAAGTTAATACCTGCCAGTTACTTGCAACGAAATCACTGTTTGTGTCACCTGTTGGTGCTGTGTATAAGTTTGGTGTACCTGAGTTTGCATTTACATAAGCACTAAATCCACCTAGGTTGAATAATCCACCTGTGTCTTTAATTCTAATGTCACCACCATCGTTGTGTTTAATTACAACTCTGTTTGATGCATCTACTTCAGCAACAATGTTTACAAATCCTGCTGAGTTAATAGCACCTGCCCAAACATCTGCATCACTTGATGCACCTGTTGTTGTTACACTAATTGTTTTGAAAGCACTCATAGCCTCTTGACCAACAATGGTCTCTGACATATTAAATGCTCTTGTACCTGCTGTCAATTGTGCCGCAATTATGCTTGAAGTAATTGCAGTTGCACCTGTGTTTTGACGTCTGTGAATTTTAAAGTCACCTACAACACCTGATAGCTCTGCATTATTGTAATTTACATAAAGAGCTCCAACTGCCAAGTTAATTCCGCCACCTGTTTTGTCTAAGTTATAAAGTGCCGCATGGTTTGTTGTGTAAATTGGTGCCGCAATAGTTTCCCAAAGTTTTGTAGTTCCGTTGAACTTCTTAACTGACCATTTAGCACCTAAGTTAGGCTCTGTAGTTTTAATCCATAAAGACCCTGTTGGTCTTGGTGCAGTATCAGTTGACTTGTATTCTGGAACTGAAGTGTGTGGAGCGATTGTTAAAGCTGGTGCTTTGTAAGTACCTGCTGTGATTCCAATCTCTGTTAAAAGTGTACTTCCGTTTGCACCTAAAACAATATCAACACCTGTTGAGTAAATTTCTAATTTACCATCAATAACTGCCGCACTAACACCGGCTACACCAGCACCATCAATTGCTGATTCAACATCTGATAATGCAGTACCACCTGCTGTTACAATAGTTCCGTTTAGATCCATTGTAGCTGTGTTAGTAATAGTTGGGTTGCTTTCTGATCCAGTTACAGTTGCCCATGAACCTATCCATGCACTTGTTCCTACTTGTACCCAAGTACCTGAGTAGTTTTTGTAGTACATTTTGTTCAATGTAGTAGTTGCAACAACGGCATAGTCACCTACTGCGCCAACAGAAGTTTTAGGTACTCCGCCTGTTACTTTACTTGTATCTGTAATAACTGTTGGAATTTTGTTGGTAAAAGACTGTCCACCAGTAACAGTCTGAGCCGCGCCATTCCATTCAAATATTCCGAAAGTTGTGTTTACTGTATCAAACCAATAAGTTCCATCTGCTGGATTTGCCGCTGGAGCAGTTGCACTTGCAACCAACTCAGATGTGTTAAGGTTTGCTCTTGTAACGTATGCTCTGTTTGCCACGCCTAAGTATGAGTATGCCGCTTGTAATCCGTACTCATTAAGTTCATTGCCGTGTAAAGCATTGTTGTTAGAGTCAGTGTAGAATGTTGGATCTCCAAACAATTCTGTTAATTCTCTTTGTGATGTTACCAAGTAAGGTTTTCCAGCATTTGCACTTGTTGTTCCTGTTGCTGTTCCTGTCCCTGATGCGTTTTGTTTGTCTTGAGCCGATACCACAAATATCATTGGTACTGTACCTGGCTCAGCTGGGGTGTAAAAGGATTCGTCTATTACCTTTACCTCAACTCCTGGTGATACTAAAGCCATTTTATTTCTCCTGTTAGCAAATTGCTTCTGTTATTAGTATTTATACGAAACGACAGAATTCAAGTCAAAATATACGGTGAAAAAGGGAGGTAAAAGGGCAGGTAAATACATATATGAGACCTTTATGTGCTTGTGGACAGAGACCTGTAGCTATCAACTACTACAAAAAAGGCAAACCTTACTATAGGAGTAAGTGTGAGTCATGCACTCGCTATGGCAAGCCTAAGCATGGCATACCTAAATGGAAACAAGCTGGTTATGAACAAAAGAACACTTGTGATAAGTGTGGATACAAAAGCAAACACAAGGAGCAGTTTTCAGTTTACTATATTGATGGGGACTTGAATAATGTCAGATATTCCAACTTAAAAACAATATGTTCTAATTGTAGCAAAATTTTGTATAAGGAAGGTGTTAGATGGAAACAAGGAGATCTTGTACCTGATTTCTAAGATCATCTACTGTGCCATTGTTATCAACTGTGCTATTAAATTTTGTTTTAGCCCAAGCCCACTCTGAAGGGTGTACATCTTTAGGCTCTATTCCATATTCAACCCAATCAGTAAACCAAGCTGGATCTTCACCACGTTTTACTCTCCATACTTGGCCACCGATACTGTGAATCATTTTCGCTTCATTAGGAAAACGCACATCTGGGATAACAAAATGTGTTTCAGGATTATCTAGTATTTTCTTCTTTGTTAAACTGACCCAGATACCGTCGTAAAAGCCATCACGCATACACTCTGTACCAAATAATTGCAATACAAGTCTTGGAGTAATGGCTTCTCCGGTTTCTTGACTCCAGTATTCATCACGTTCTTCCCGCCATGCTCTACTTTCGTCGGTTTTGCCGTCAAGCAATTCACGATCCCAGTCAAACATTACGGATACTGAGTCTTTCAGTTTGTCAGCAAAACTAATCTTTTGGAAATTATGTTTTCTAATCAAGTAATCTGCAATAGTATCTTTGCCACTACCTATTAAACCACATATTCCAATAATCATTAGTTTTAGTCCTTACCCTGAATATTTTTACAATCCTCTGCATTGGCTTTAAGACCTAGTTCTTTGTCATACAACCATACATATGAATATGTAACTTGATCTTCGCCTACATGGCATTTCTTGCCAAAGCTAAGGCTTGGGTTTTTTGGTATACTACAACCTGCGAGTAAACCAAACACCATTATAAATGCTAGTACTTTCATTCTGAAAGTTCCTTTCGTTAGTGTTATTCTTATATACTAATATAAATTTATGTGATTGTCAAGTGGTTATTAACCAATTGTGAAACTGTAACCTACACCACCAGCAACTTGAGTAGCAACATCTGTTTCTAATTTTTCCATTTCCGCCTGTGCTTCTGATTTCAAAGCATCACCATTTAATGTTGATCCACCCTGTGGTCCTGCAATAGTGGCAAATTTTGATCTTGCTTCGCCTAACATATATTTGCATACTGCAAGTGTGTAGTCTTTGATCCACTGACTTGCAAGATAATCTTTTAATAGTTCTGAATCTGGTCTGTAATTGTATGCGTACAATAACAATTCTTCTTCAGCTCTTGGTCTTTGTAAAATTACAAGTTCCTTTGTTGTAGTGTTCCATTTGAATTCAATGAACGATCCAAACATTCTTCCAACTAATTCTTGATATTGTGCAAACGCATTATAAGTTGCTAATCCACCCATGTTTGTACTTGCTAATAGATAGGTGTTTGTGTAAGCAAGATTGAATGGTTCAAACAATGTACCACCATCTCCGCCACCAGTTCTTGAGCCTATGCTTCTTCTAAATATTTTCCTTACCTCAATTACTTCTTCTGGAAGTGTGTACGTGTTTTGATCTATCACAGTGGGTAAAAATAGGTATGATTCTTCAACTGAATTATCTGATCTTTGTCTGAATTTCGCTAATGCTTTCTTTAATGCTTCTTCATAATGAGCCTGATCTAGCTCAACATCAACCATACCCCCACCTAAGGATAGGTTGACATAATCAAATACTTCTTGTTTTGCTGTGGTTGTAGTTGCCATATTCATGCGTCTCCATATGTATTTATACGTTCGATAAATACTAATGTTATGCCAAGACTGAGTTTATACAAGCCCGAAAAGGGAAATGATTACGATTTTTTAGACAAAACCATCACGGAAATGTTCACTGTTGGTGGTACGGATGTCTTTGTCCACAAGTATCTTGGCCCTGTAAATCCTGATGAGAATGATGCTAGTCCGGCCCAGCCTAGATACAATGCTGTTAAGGAAACTAACATTCAGGATATGCTATTCTTAGAAAACCGTGATAGAAAATACGATCCTGACATATATGTAATACGAGGTATCTACAACGTTGCTGATATTGATTTTGACATGAGTCAATTTGGGCTATTTTTACAGAATGATACTTTGTTTATGACCATACCCATAAATTCAAGTGTAAAAACTTTGGGTAGAAAAATCATGTCCGGTGATGTTATTGAGCTTCCACACCTTAAAGACGAATATGCACTTAATGATTATCAGGTTGCACTAAAACGTTTTTATGTAGTAGAAGATGTAAACAGAGCGGCAGAAGGATTTTCACAAAGTTGGTATCCACATCTTTATAGAATAAAGATGAAACAAATTGTTGATTCACAAGAATTTAAAGAAATACTTGATTTACCAGCAGAAGAAGGTAGCACAAATACTTTACGTGATGTACTTTCAACATATGAAAAAGAAATGCAAATTAATAATGCTGTGTTGGCCCAAGCAGAAGCAGATGCTCCTAAGGCAGGATACAATACAAAACAATTTTATACTTTACAAGTTGATCAATTTGGCAAACCTGAACTTGTAACAACTGATATCAATACTCTTGATGCTTCTACGTCTAATATGTTGGCAGATAGAGTAAACCAAACACCTGAAAGATCAGGTTACAGTGGTTACTTGCTTGGAGATGGTATTGCACCAAATGGAGAAACATTTGGCCATGGTTCTGGATTTCCAACAACGCAGGTTAAAGGTGATTACTTTTTGCGTACAGACTTTATGCCAAACAGATTATTTAGATATGATGGACAACGTTGGACCAAAATGGAAGATGCTGTTAGATTAACAATGACAAACACAGACACAAGAAATAATCAAAAAGGAACATTTATAAACAATAGCACAACTGCAAACATTGGTGGCGAAACAGTCAAAGAAAGACAGCCATTGAGTAAAGCACTTAAACCTAAGGCGGACAATTAATGTTACATTTTTATGATGGACAAATTAGAAGATACATTACACAGATCATAAGACTGTTAAGTAACTTCTCATACAAAGACGGAAAAGACGCCTTGGTACAAGTTCCTGTGATGTATGGTGACATCACTAGGCAGGTTGGACACATCATTAGAGATAATTCAGAAAACAAAATCCCATCTGCTCCACGCATAGGCGTATTTGTAAACAATCTTGAAATGGATAGAACAAGAACTGCTGATCCTTCTTTCACAGGTAAAGTGCATATTAGAGAAAGGGCTTTTGACAGTAATAAAAACGAATATCTTAACACACAAGGTAAAAATTATACAGTAGAACGTCTAATGCCTACGCCATATACATTAACGGTTCAAGCTGATATATGGTCAACAAACACAGAACAAAAATTACAAATTTTAGAACAAATATTGATGTTGTTTAATCCAAGTTTAGAAATACAAACCACAGACAACTATGTTGACTGGACAAGTTTATCAGTTGTTAATTTAGAAAACATGACCTTTAGTTCAAGGAGTATACCAGTTGGTACTGAATCAGACATAGACGTTTGTACACTAAATTTTAGCACACCAATTTATATTTCACCTCCTGCTAAAGTTAAAAAATTAGGAGTCATTACAAATGTTGTAATGAGTATATTTGATGAAAAACGTGGTACAGTAGACTTGAGTCAAACAATGCCTGAGCTACAAGCATATGATGATAGCTATGCAAACACAATGAAAGGTTCAGACAGCTCAACAGTTGGTAAAGAAGGCAGTGGAAGTGCAAGTAAATCAACTGCACACTTGGCAGTTTCAACTTACAGTGGTTACGATGCAATAGTTATGAACAATATTGTTCAACTTGGTAAGAATGGAATTGCAGGAGAAATTAGTTGGCGTGAAGTTTTAGAAACTACACCTGGAGTATATAGAGCTTCATTAAGTAAAATTTATCTAGACAGAGTAGGATTTACAAATCCAGTTGTAGGTACTTTTGCATTGAACAGTTTAGACGAAACACAAATCATTGTTAATTGGGACGAAGATACAATACCAACAAACACAGTATTAGTAGGTCCAAGTTCTACAAAAGGAACTATTGATTACATAATTGATCCAACAAAAACTAATCCAACAAATATCAAAGGTGTTGGTATTAGAGTATTATTGCTTGGTGATATAGGTGATGCTTCAAATACTGACGGTGCTGATGCATGGAAAGGTACAGAAGGTGATCTAGTTGCAAATGAAAATGATATTGTTGAATGGGATGGAAATAATTGGCGTATCGTATTTGATGCAAGTGCCAATGATGGTGCTGATTCAACAGCAGTAGAATTTGTATATACAACCAATTTAAATACAGGTATCCAATATAAATGGGACGGTATTGCATGGACATTAACGTTTGAAGGCGAATACCGAAAAGGAACCTGGCGTCTAGTACTTTAAAATAAGTAATTACATGGATAAGATTATTTGTAGTGGAGGTCTCTTCTACTCTCTAGATACACAAAGGTTTTTGTTTTTACACAGAACACAAAGCAAACAACCAAACGTATGGGGATTAGTTGGTGGAACCAATGAAACAGAAGAAATACCATACCAAGCATTATTAAGAGAAATAAAAGAAGAAATTGGTGATACTTCTGACATAGTAAAATCTATTCCTTTAGAAACTTTTGTAAGCAACGATGAAAAATTTAATTTTCACACATATCTTTGTGTTGTAAAAAATGAATTTATTCCTAAATTAAATGGTGAACACAATGGTTATGCTTGGGTAACTTTTGAAAACTGGCCAAAGCCGTTACATCAAGGATTAAGAAACACTCTACAAAATAAACAAAATTTAATTAAACTACAAACTGTATTTCAACTAGTATCTTTGATGGAGAAATAAAATGACAAAGATAATCTTTTGGATATTATTTCTTATAGTAGCATTCTATATAGGACTGTACATATGATAAAAGTTTATGGTGATGTTATGCTGGACCGTTGGATAGTAGGTGAAGCAAATAGAATGTCGCCTGAGGCACCAGTACCAGTGCTGTTAGAAACTAATCAAGAATTTAGTATTGGTGGTGCAGGAAATTTAGCACTTAATATAAAAAGTTTAGGATCAGAAGTAGAGCTTACAAGTGTGGCAGGTAATGATAAAGAAGGTTTCAAATTACTAGAACTTATTGAAGCTAGTAAATTAGATGTCATAATGGCACAAGATCATAGTGTAACAACAACTAAAACAAGACTTGTTGGACAACGTGGACAACACATTGTACGTTGGGATAGAGAAGAACAATATGTTGGCACAGTGGCAAAAAGATTTAATAATCATGTAAAGAAACATGATATTATTTGCATCAGCGATTATGCAAAAGGCACAGTAAAAAGAGATACAATAGGAAATTTACTTGATAAAGATATTAAAATTTTAGTTGATCCTAAACAAGATGCAAATTTTTATCATGGAGCATATCTTGTAAAACCTAATATGCAAGAATATGAAACATGGTTTGGCAAGTATGATAAAGTTAATGCTTTACGTGAAATGAAAAAATTAGATTGGACCTGGTTAGTTGTAACAGATGGTGCAAAAGGTATGCACGTATTAAACAACCAAGGAGAATACAAACACTTTGTAGAACCTGTCAAAGAAGTAGCAGATGTAACAGGTGCAGGAGATACTGTAATGGCAGTCATAGCCTATGGTATTGATAAAGGAATGGACATTTTCGAAACCTGTAAATTGGCTTGTTATGCCGCGGCTAGAATAGTTGAAAAAAGAGGTGTTGCTATAATACAACAGGATGATTTGGAACGCAATATCGTATGGACTAATGGGGTGTTTGATATACTTCATACTGGCCATTTAAAGCTACTTAGACACGCACACACGCTGGGAAAACGCCTCGTGGTGGGCATTAATAGTGATTCTTCGGTCAAGCGTTTAAAAGGCGATTTAAGACCCATTAACGACCAAGAAAAACGCAAAGCACAGTTATTAGAATTGGGTTTTGTAGACGATGTTGTAATTTTTGAAGAAGACACTCCATACGAAGCTATTAAAGAAATACGTCCAGATGTCATAGTAAAAGGTGGTGACTACACAGTGGAACAAGTGGTTGGAAATGATATTGCAAAAGTTGAAATATTTCCAACAGTAAAGGATTATTCAACAACCAATATAATTGAAAGAATGAAAGCATGAGAATATTAGTCACAGGACATAAAGGATTTATAGGTAGAAACTTATGTGCTTATTTGCAACACCAAGGACACCAAGTAGAAGGTTGGGAATGGCAGATTAATAAAGTTCCTGATCCACAAAATTATGATAGGGTTGTTCATCTTGGTGCTATCAGTAGCACAACAGAACGTGATGTAGAAAAAATATTAAAACAAAATTTAGAATTCAGCACAAGATTATTGCAACTTTGCAACCAAACTGGCACAACATTAATATATGCCTCAAGTGCAAGTGTATATGGTAACGTGCAAGTTGATAAAGATCTAAAACAAATTAAAGAAAGTGATCCAGTATATCCAATGAGTCCTTATTCTTGGAGCAAGTATTTGTTTGATAAACTTATGATGGAAGTTCCAGAATATACAATTAATGTTCAAGGTTTAAGACTTTTCAATGTTTATGGTCCTGGAGAACAGGATAAAGGTGAACAACAAAGTGTGTTTGGTAAGTTTGAATTACAAGCAAAAAATTTAAAAAAGATTACATTGTTTGAAAAGAGTGGATTCATAAGAAGAGACTTTATATGGGTAGGAGATGTTTGTCAGATAATTGAAAAAATGTTTGATGTTGATGCAACTGACATTTGGAACGTAGGTACAGGCGTTGCACCATCATTTTTAGATATTGCAGAAGGATATGCAGAAAAATATGGAGCAGAAATTGAATATGTTCCACTACCAGAACACCTAAAAGGACAGTATCAGTTCTTCACGTGTGCCGATAATAGCAAACTAATTAATAGTATAGGACCGTATAAATTTAAAACGGTTAAGGAGTACATAGATGCCAGCAAGACATAGTGGTAAGGTTGAAAAAGGTTGGGGTTACGAAATAATTTGGGCCACAAATGATCTTTACTGCGGGAAAATTTTAGTATTTGATAAAGCCGGAAAAAAGATGTCCATGCACTTTCATAAAGAAAAGCATGAAAGCTGGTTTGTAAACCAAGGTAGATTCAAATTAAGATATTTGGATACCCAAACTGCTACACCTATGGAAGTTGAGATTAAGGCCGGAGATACGTGGACAAATACTCCGTTGATGCCACATCAACTTGAAGCATTAGAAGACAATAGTTCAATAACAGAAGTATCTACACCTGACTCAATAGAGGACAATTACAGAATTGCTCCTGGTGATAGCCAGTTACAACAACAGGCAATACCAGATGATAACCCTACTACATAGTTTTACAGATCCAAAACACGTAAGCATTACACCAGACAAGATGCTAGAACACAGCATCTATGTTGATGGCAAACCTTACTTTGATCTATTTGCAGGTCATGGCTGTAATATGTTAGGATATACACAGCCCGAACTTACACAAAAAATTAAAGAAGCAAACGATACCTATGCAAATCACAGCTGGTTAGTCAAACCTAAAATATGGAATGACTTAGAATATTATTTAGAAAGTTTATTACCGCCACAATATGAAAATGTTATTGCAGGACTCACTGGTAGTGATAGTATAGACAATGCAATAAAATTTGTTTGGAAATATTGGCAAAACAAAGGCACACCAAGGAAAACAATCCTTGTTAGAAAAGGTAGTTTTCATTCAGGAAGTATAACCGGTTGGAAAATGACCATTGATACGATGCGTTGGACCAAACATATACCAGATGTTAATTACGTTGATTTTTATGATAAAGACTTTAATGATGTTTATGAAAAACATAAAGAAGACGTTGCAGGTGTAATTGTAGATACTGTAAGTTGGTTTAACGGTATCAATAAAATAGATGATGAAACAATCAAACTTTTAAAACGTATGCAATACTTAGATCATGTGCCAGTTATAGCAGATGAAATTATTACAGGCTTTTGGAGACTTGGTGCATTTAGTCATTCATTAGAAATAGGACTTACTCCTAATATAATTTGTTTTGGAAAATTTAGTGGTGGTGGATTTGCTGATATATCTTTATGTGTAGTTGACAAATTTATTATGGAGTCAGTTGCTAGAAACAACGATCAAGGTTATCCTGATCCTTTACCAATGGGCAACACAAGAAGTCAAAATACAAGTGGAGCAGTTGCCTGTGTAGAAATTATTAAACATTGTATGAAACACAAGATGGGCGATCATATCAAACAAAACATTTTTCCTTTTGTTGTTGAATGTGCAAGTGTTTTATCAGAATGCAGAGGATTCAACATTACATTTTATGGTAGTATGCTGATATGTGACTTTGGTGAAAATGATGTTAAAGACTTTTTAATGAAAAAAGGTTTATGGCAACCTAGCAATAGTAGGATGTTTTTCTTTCCATTTTATAATATTACAAATCAAGAAAAAGATCATATTTTAAAAACATTCAAGGAGTTGGTCAATGAAATACGATAATATATTTCCAACTGGTATACTTGTACATGATGTTCCCGTATGGGTAGCTAAACAAGTAGAGAAACTTGTAGAAGAACGTGTAGACAAATTACAAAGACCAGATGATAATGCTCCTCACGCCACTGATTATTTTGAAAAAGAAAAAGTTATAGATCTAAAATATGATACACCTGAACTTATGTCTGAAATAGATATGTGTGTTAGAAATTATCAAAATAAAAATGCAATGAATAGAATACAAGAAGGTTATTCTTATAATTGGTGGACACAAGATTACAAGGAAGGTGATATTCATAATGAACATCATCATAATGTAGGACAAATAAGTGGTGTATACTATGTTCGTGCAAATGAAAATGCAGGTGGAATAATGTTTAGAAATCCAAATCCTTTTGTTGAATATGGACACACAATGAGAGATTCAGCACCTTACTCTTGGCAAGAATATGTTTATCAACCTATTAAAGGAAGAATATTAATGTTTCCAAGTTATTTGAAACATCAAGTATTACCTAGCAAAAAAGATTGTATTAGAACTGTAATTGCATTCAACGTAAGATAATTACGCCTGTGCTTCACCCCAACGTATGATGATGTTCGCATTTGTTGATGCACCACTGGCCTTATAAACATTGATCGCCAACACATCTGGTCCATTCGGGAACGTACCTCTACCACCCAATGTAGTATTAGTCAACTCTTTCAATGTTCCTAACATTAAGGATGATTGTTCACCTGGTGTTGCAATAAATGAAAATACAGTTTCACCTGGTAGTGCATAAGGCGGTTGTCCAAATAAGAATGAAACCGTTGTACCTGCTGTGATGTTCTGCAACGAACTCTGTGTAAATGTAACTCTATAATATTCTACTCCACCATAAGTAGATGGTCCTTGTACTCCAGATACGTATGTACCACCTGGAAACTTGCTATCACTTACCTCTGTACCTGCAATGGCTCCTGTTGCCTCCCAACTTGCTTTTGTAAAGTACAAGTAGTTTGTTTTGTCTAATGCACCAGTTGGGTTAATTGATACTGTTACAGTTTCGCCATTACTAATTGTTGCAGTATTTCTGTTACTGAATCTCATTAATTTCGGATTGTAATATTCATAAATGTCAGTGATTGTAGTACCATCTGGGAAGTCTGAACTTCCTGATTGTGCATTACTTGTTGCAGTAACAGTATTACCTGTTGATACTTCACTGCTTACCAAGTTCCAAGAAGCATTTGTAAAGAAGTGATAGTTGGTATTATTTCTATTATATGAAGCTACCAAATCATTTGTCATTTCAGCAGTTGTAGTTGCGTTTCTAAGAACCTGTGTCTCACCTGTTGACCATACAACAGATCCACCTGGTGCCACCTGTGCAAAACTAGGTTGACCACCAGCCGCCGCTCCTGTTAATGGTGACCAACCAACGTCACCTGGATCAAGTGGATAGTTTTGTGGATTTAAAATTCCTTCAACAACAATTCCTCCAACAATCGGATTACCACTACCGTCAACACCATCTGATGTGATCTCAATACCTTCTAGTAATAATTGAGCTCTGTTTAACAGTTCTCTCTCACCTAAGTCACCAACGATTGCGTTTGATACACTAGGTGCTAGTCTTAACATGAACACCGTATTTCTTGTTGAACTAATAACGTTTCCTGTAGATGTATATGAAAAGATATAACCTCTATCACTGTCAAATCCACCATCTGTTTGGAAAGCTGATCCCCAGTGTGATATAATTGGTGTTATAGTATTACTGATCAAAATTACACCAGTACGTGCTGTGTGTTCTGCGGCAACACCTGCCGTATAAGTTCTTGTTGCACCTGCGGCAAAGTTTGTTAATGGAGCACTTCTTGTACAACCTGTCAATGTATCTCCTGTGATACCTGTGTATTGTATCATCTCGTTATCAATGATAACAGTACCACCGCCTGGTGGGAAGAAACTAGCATCTTCTAGAGGTATTGTTGTTTGTGTTGCGTCCATTGCCGCACCTAATCTATCATTAGGTCCTTCATTAGTTACTTCATATCTAACTGGCATATTACCAGTTCTCATAAATGCTTCTGTGTTTACGTTGGAGTTTCTCATTCTGTGATAGAAAATAAAGTTACCATCATCACCTCTGAGCATCCAATCGATAAATCCAGCTCCATACCAACTGTACTGTATCCCAATCATCTGCATCTTAGAAATATCTAGTATGTAACCTGATGATCCTGTACCGTCTAACACGTCACCGTTGAAGTCTGCTTGTTTTGATTTCTTATCTGCAACCAAACATATCTTGGCTCCACTTGCAGGAGTTACACCTCTAAAGTCTGGAGTAACATTCATTGATGTTTGACTTGTTACCTGTGATACAACGTGTGTCATACCTTTAATAACAACTCTATCACCTGCTTTAACTTGATCTCTAAATCTTGTTCCAATTCCTGTAACTGCGTTACTGTCAACACCTAAAGATATTGTTCCTGATAATTGTAGTGTTGCAGTTCTTTGTACAGCATTATAATTTGCTCCATCATATTCCATGAAGATACCATTTTGATCATCAAATGCACCCGAACGCACAGTTGCACCATGCCAGTATAACAATGATACTTGGGCTTTTGGACTTAATATTGGAGTAGTTGCACCTAAATCTGTTTGTGCAATTACTTTAAATTCTCTTTCACTTACAATAGCTGATACTGTATAATCTCCATTGTATCCTGGAGTTTCAATACCTATCAATCTAATTTGTCCACCAACCTGTAAACCATGGTCAACATCATCAGTTGTTACATTAATAAATGATCCTGAGGTAACTGCATCTGCTGTGACAGTTAACAAGTCATAACTTGGAGCAAACAAGGCACCAGTTGTATACATGATACCTTTACCTGATTGGTATCTAATATATTTTTTAGATTG
>CEQD01038478.1_pt1 | contig 61099 bp, 72 predicted proteins | sample 530511 | NCBI WGS metagenome assembly CEQD01 (sample SAMEA2620230, study PRJEB7988) | marine metagenome | biome: marine biome (ENVO:00000447); feature: surface water layer (ENVO:00002042); material: "saline water (ENVO:00002010), including plankton (ENVO:xxxxxxxx)" | depth 5 m | reverse complement strand
TTTCGACTGTATCTGGAGCAAATCTTATTAGGTTTTTTGCTACAGGAGCAAACCCTTTCTTCTTTATTGCCAACGTACCAATGGACTTTGTCAACATAGTCTTCTTTACTGACGCATACAACAGGGGAATTGAACAGTTCAAACCTGTAGCTATGTTTAAATTAGCGAGGGACTTTAGCTTAAACTTGGCAGGAAAAATAAAATCAGACTTGACAGGCAAAGGAAAATTTAAGGAGAATCTTGAAGAGGCAGTAGAATATGGAATGGGATTTGACTTTCTTTCTCAAGACGGCAAGTCAAAAAGAGTTAAAGGAGCTTCCACTTACAGTAAATTCGTAGATCTTTTAGCTTACACTGGAACCTCATCAGAGCAAGCTATGAGGCTCTCAGTTTACTTAAAAACAAAAAAAGATAAAATAGCGGACTACATAAAAGAAAATGGAGTAGAGCCCACCGGAGAGGCTTTAGAAGACATAAAGTATGCGTCTGCAGCAGAAGCTAGGGAAACCATAGACTTTAGTCAGGGTGGATCTTTAACTAAGGAGCTTGACAAAGCTATGCCTTATCTTAATGCTACTGTACAAGGAGCAAGAAGGCCTTTTAAATATATGTCAGAAAATACATTTGGTTTTACATCAAGTATTGTACAGCTAGCATTTATGGGCGCTGGAATGACAGCCTTAAATTCCATATTAGCTGGATTGTTTTTTGAAGATGATGAAAAAGAAGAGATTTTAAGAAAGCTTAGGGAAGAGACCAGTCCTTACGAAAGAACTAATTACTTCTTAGTTTTAAACCCCATAAATCCTTATGATGAAAAGGGCAACGTTAATTATATTAGAATTAGAAAGCTTCCAACCATAGCTCCAATCTCTTATATTGGAGAGGAGATAATGAACTCTTACTATTCAGGGAAAGAGTTTGACTTTGGTGGGTTTCAAAGAAATATACAAGCCGCTCTTCCCATCAGCGGAAGCTTAATAGATAACATTGGTTATAATCCGACAGCCTCAGCAATTTCTGCTTATGCTGCAAATTACGATTTATTTAGAAAGCAAAAAGTATTTAGGGATGATCCAAACGCACCCATACTTGACACAGCAGAGGGTATGTATGATGAGGATGTGGCTACATTGTATAAGTATTTTGGTTATGGCTCTCTTGATGTAGCATCACCCAAAAGATTACAAGCTGCGGTAGAAAAGTTTATTACAAGTCCTTCAACAAATCCAATGGTAGGAGCTGGATATGCAACTGCAGAACTAATTTCAAAGCTATCAAAAGAAGGTGCAGATTTAAGTTTAGTTAAAGATGGATACAAAACTTTCTTTAATGAAATGTCAAAGACTGCATCTAGAAGAATGTTTAGATCTACAAATCCAAGAGTAAAGGAATATCAAACACTTGACAATCTTGAGGCAGACTTAAAAAAAATTAACACTGAACTGTATCTAAAAGAGTCAGAGCTTAAAAGCTTAATCTCAGAACATAAAAAAGAAGTAGGCATAGACAACATAAACCCTAAGGTAGTTCCTGAAAAAATAAATGATTTTATAAACGAAAAATTTAAAACCCCAGACGATAGGAGAAGATTGAAGGATAAAACTCTTAGAAAATTACAGCTTCCTAGCGTATCTTCAATATATTTTGATTTAGTATTCGCTGATAATCCACAAAGTAAAGCATTAATTATGAGAGCGATATATGGAGATCAGATAGATGTCGATGAGAGGAAAGAACTAAACAGACTCACTCGTCTTATAACCGGAAGAACTTTAGAGAAAAGAGCTTTTTTTGAGTATAACAAGCTCATCAAAGAGTAGAAATTTATAAATGATAAAATAAATACTACAATTTTATCAACATCACAATAATATTTTTGTAAGTCAACTACACTAGGATTTGATTTACTTATGAAGTAATTTTGCAGAATAAAATTTACAATCAATGTCTCTGCTTAAATCACTTATCTTTTTATTTTTTTCATTCGGTATTTACATGCACAATATTGTTTCTAAAAATACTTTTGAACAACAGGTGTTAAGTGCAATACAAAACGAAGACTATAATAAAATTGAGAACTTAATTAAAAGTGAAGAATTAAGTCCGCATACTAGAATAAACGGAAAGCCGTTAATAATACATGCCGCTATACATGACAAAGCAGAAATGATTTTGCTCTTAGCTAATTATGGTGCGTTATTAGTGGAGCCTTTTTGTGATGAGGGTAAAGATATTATGGACTACGCTATAGAAAACAAATCAATACATGCACAAGCTCAACTAATAATTATAAGGGCGTAAGTTATATGTAGTTTGTTTTCAAAAGCCTTACAACTTCATCACAATCTTTTTGATTTCTAGGCATAAACAAAGTAGCGTTTATGTTTTTCTCTACTAAATGTTTTTTAAATAGCTTCCACCTGATAGGAAAGGCCTCATTAGGATTTCCTTTGCACTCAATTATAAATCTTGGAGGGTCTTGTATGTCTATGAAATCCGGTGTATATCTGATGGGTAAAATATTCTTGTTGCCTTTGTCCTGTAAAATTTTTTTACCTTTAGTTTTTTCGTAACTTGACATAGAAAAATGAAACCCCTCAACAACTTCGTATGTCTTCCCTTCATATAAAGCTTTTATTTTTTCTTTCTCTAGTGCTCTGTACATATATAGCTCTAACTTGGAAGCGAATTTATATCCTTTATATGTTACTTTGGTACTCTTGGTAATTTGTTTTCTTTTCTTAGTAAATCTCCTCATTATCTTCTCTTATGGTAAGGATGTTTTCTAAATGAAGTATCTTATCAAAATAAAAATAAGCGTCTGCTTCTTTTTTTGCAAAACAATATCTTGTTTCGTCTTGGTCAACTAAGCTTTTGTCTGTTTGTGCGATGTATCTATTATAGTCTCCTATACCTCTTGACCACAGCTCCTCTAAAAGCTGCTCATAAAATCCTTCATATTCTACTATGGCATACAATGCCTGAAGGTCAGTACACATTAATTCTTTTGCTTGCCATAACACTTCTTTGGGATCATATGATGTAACGTTTAGACTCATATCATCATTTACTTTTACATAATAGTAAGATTCAGACTCTCCAGGTCTCATCATAACAGACATCATAAAAAAGCTTACAGAAAGATATTCCTCTGGTGTAAGGTCTCTATTGAATACTACTCTCTCTAGACTTGATTTCATCCTGCGCTCTTTGTATGTAAAGCACCCCATCCATAAGCTCTTCTTTTAGGTGCTGTAACCATTCATACAAAGATAAATCATTTTCAGCCAGCGTTTTCTTATATTTTTCCTGACCTTTCCTGCTTCTTTCTTTGAAGCTATCAATAACTTTAAATACCACAAGATCTTTGTTGGAAGATATTTTCTCTATCTTACCTTCCTCTTGCAGTTCTCTAATTTTACTTAACAAGTTCGTCATTCTCTCTTTCAGATTTAAAAACCTCTACTGCTTCCTTGTACCCAGGCATCTTACTCATTAATATAAGAGCTCCATTTACTTTTCTGTCTATGTTATTTATTTGGGTAAGTATGGCAGACATAAGTCCTTTATGTTCCTCCGTTTGTTTTTTAATTTTAATTAATTCTGATTCTTTCATGTTAAAATAAATGTGTTAGTCTGGCAATTTGTCCATGTTCTTTAGAATGTATAAACCCTTCTACTGCTTTTGGAGAATGTTGATACCCATTTCTATGATGCCACGAGTCTGTTCCGCTCGGTGACCTTAAGGCTTCAACAGTAACTCCTATATAGTCCTTGGATATTTTATGATGAAGGTGATGCATATAAATATATCTGTGTTTTGTTTCTCCCCATAAAGCTTTTGACTCTTGGGCCATAAGCAAAGGTAGGTCGGCTTGCTTTGCCCCATCACCATGTGTTGTTCCTATAAGTGAAGTCCCGTATTTAAAATACTTTCTGTGAGATATGTTAGAATCGAATGTAATATTTTCACATTTTTTGTACCAACTTTTAATTGTGTCAGCCAAAAAGAATCCATTTGTGTAATCGTGATTCGATGGATTATACATTACATGAACATCTGCGATCTTAATTAATTCATCAAGTATTTCAATATAAAGTTTCTTTGCAATCAAAAAATTATTATACCACATACCATCTGTATCTTGAGGTGTTCCAGATGTAGTTGTCCTTTTCGGTGTATCTATATGTAGTATATCATTGCCTGCAACAAAAACTATCTTGTCTATGTTAAAAGAGCTAGACTTCTCAAGTATTCCTGACACTCCATCTCTTACTCTTTGTACTGCTATCTGATTATTGTAGTCCTCTCCTGTCTCAAATGATGATGCTAACTTGCCAATATGGATGTCAGCAGGATCAATGACAAGTAGGCAAGGAGAAGGACTTCCTGTTCGTTTAATTTTCTCATAATTAAAAGTATGGTTTTCAACTTCGTGTATATGGTCCTTAAGCATTTCCTCAAACGATGGGCCTTTTACTCCTGGTTTAAACTGAATGGACCAAGCTTTATCTTTATTCCAGGCTAACCCAACCGTGTTTATATCTATTCCCCTTTCATCGCAAGCTTGCGACAATGCGGGATTCTCTTCTCTTCTTTTCTTTCTATTGTAAAGATATTTAATTCTTTGGGAAGTTTGATATTCGGTTCTTACTGTACTATCTATTTTATATTTGTCATGAAGGATGTTAGCTATTTTTAAAAAACTGTAACCATTCCTTTCTCTTATTGCAACCCCTTCATCCGTAAGTTTTTCTAAGCTAATCATCTGATTTTATTTGGTTTATAAGTTCCTCTACATAAAGTTTAAATCTTATGAGAGTTTGTTCTAAATTGTATTTACTATCAGGAAGAAGCAAGTAGAATTTAACATCTTTAGAGAAACCAAACAAAACTCTATATACATGATCTATGTACTTCTGCCTAATCCCTTTCATAGACTTTTGTCCTGGTGTCTTAAAAATGTATCTCCAAGGGCTTTGTCTAATTTTTTTATTGATCTGTAAATTACTCTAGATAATTTTTTTGATTGCTGTATTTCGGATTTAGTAGAATCAGATCCTACGTTTGTATAAAGTGTTGCATCGAGCTGTAGCAGTGTAGAAACTTTCTCTTTGTCCTTCATTGTTTTCAAATTAAGGACTTTCTCACAAAATTTTGAGACATTAATAGTCATTATATCAAATTCTTTACCTCTTAGCCTTGGATAATGCCTCTCAAAATACTTGTCTGATAATAACATGTTGATAAAATTATAAAATATATTTAAAAAAAGGGGGGTTATTTTCCATTTTCTTGATTTTGTTTAAAGATATGCTTGTATATCCTAAACATAACCTCACTAGTTTTGTGCATCTGATATGTCTCAGGAGAATATGTTTTTTTTATTTCTCCATTTACAACTTGTTCAAAAACAACAAAAAATTCTTGACCTTTTGGCTCAACGTAGCAGCGCATCTTCCTGTCAATACACCAAGACATGGCTTTCAAATCTTCTTTTGAAGGAAAGTATTGATCAAATGCAGATATTTTCTTTTTCAAAACGGCAGTTCATCTATTTCAATATGATCTTCAGGTTCAACAAAATCTTTGTTGTTTGAATTAAAAACAAAGCTTGGAGGTCTGTTGCCAACGAAATATCTTCCGGAGGGTACATGATAATTAAATATAACACGACCTGCCATCTCTCCTTGGAACTTCATCTTTACCTTTTGAGTTATAAACTCTACTTGGTTCTTGTCAATATCAAAATGTCCATCATTCACTGACTCAAAATGTCTGTATATTGTAAATCCATCATGGGTTTGATTCCTAAAATCTGCACTACCACTACAGTCATATAACGTTGGGACATTGTATATTCCCTGTTCAGATTTTTGCATCTTTGTTGGATGAACTACCAAAAAAATAATTACGTTATTCATTTGAGCAAACATTGTTAGTTGAGTAAGAACTCTTTTAATTCTACTAAGCTCGCTATCTTTACTTCCATCGTATTCAAGTTTATTGAAAGCGTCAATCACGAATATATCTACTCCGTAAATAAACATTTGTTCTTTAAATTTTTCGATAAGCCAATTCCATGTAGGAAATTTACCTTTCTCTGGAGCTGTAATGTAGAGTCTTTCTTGTGCCCAATCTTTGTATATGTCTATTTCTTTCTTTGATATTCTAGGTAATCCTTCGTTGTCCATAAAGAAGTTTTTACCAAAAAACTTTTCAATAAAAGTAGTTTGATGTAGTGCCATTGGGTGGTGTTCTGGAGAAAAGAAAGAAGCTTTCATATCATAATCTTTCATAAGATTCATGACATACCATTCTACAAAGTTTGATTTGCCGTGGGATGGTATTCCTGTGGCTACACATAAGTGGCCCCTCATGACGCTAAATATATTTTTAAGCTTACCAAAGCATCTGCTCTTTGGATAAATAGTTTCAGGCATTCCATTCTCATGCAGATCATATATGTCAGTTAGTATATCTTCTACAGTAAATGTACCGCTAGCAGGATATTTTTTGGAGTTATTGATTGATGACAATAAAACATCTTCCCCCTCAATCAAGTCTCCATTTGCATCTTTGTTTTTAAAAAGAACTCTTTCACATCTGTATCTGCCAAGTCTTTGTACAATTTTTTCAGAAACAGCTTCGCCTTTATCATCATTATCTGTGCATATGTAAAACTTCTCAATGTCTTGCAAATATTTTTCGGAATTAATCCAAAAATCGTCATTGTCATTAGCGCCATTTGGTATGCTGATTGTATTTTTTATTCCTGTCTGGTGCATAGCTAAAACATCAAACTCTCCTTCAACAATATAAACTTCGCTTTGACCAAGTGCAGCATTAATATTATAAAATATAGGTTTTGTGTTGCTTGTTTGTGTAAAGTGCTTTGCTGCAGATCTATATTTTTTATTAACCAAAACATCTCCTTCAAAGTAATTAAAGACTATGTTGTTCATCTTTTTATTTGCTTGAGGCTGATAGTAAACCTCCTCTGAGATCCCCATCTCTTGCAGTGTTGCTTGCCTTATACCTCTAGACTCGCAGAACTTAACTATATTGTCAGAAAGTTTTGTGTAGTTTCTCCAGGTTTGCTTTGGCAGTTTATAGCTTATGGAAACAGTGCTTTTTATATCTTCCTTTATGGATATACTATCACAATGATGACACTTGGCAACACCCTTAGATATGTTTACACTAAGACTTCTGTCTCTTTTATTTTTTCTATCGCCAATACACTTTGGGCACACAAGCTTATGTTGCCCTGAAGTTTTTCCTTTTAAATCAATCTGATTCCAATCAATAAAATTATTCACAGAGTTGGTTTTTTATATCTAATAATCTTTTTACCTCCCATTCCTTTTCCTGTTGTTTTTTTATACCAAGCAACAAAGTATTGCATATACCCTGATGTGCTTATTGTAAGTTTGCCCTGAAGAGTTGCATGAAGTGTAAACGCTTTTATGTATTTGTCAAAAGATTCATCAGTTAATAGATAGTTTTTTTTAACTGCCTCTGTCCATGTTTTATTTTCTAAACAACGATCCATAGCATTATTTATATTTATTATATTATCATTATTATCATTATTGTTTGGTGTTACTTGAGTGTTAGTTGAGTGTTGATTGAGTGTTAGTTGAGTGTTAGTTTTGTTTGAGCTATACTGGTAATCATCATATTTTACAATAGATACGAGAAGATATTTGGGTGTTACATTTGTGACAATTTCTCCTGTAGACTTCAAATTTTTTATTGCAGTCCTTACTTGTTGCTTAGATAATTTTAAGGACTCTCCTATATTATCGTATGATGTAGCTAGTGACCCTCGTCTTATTACTTTACCTTGCCATTTATTATCTTGATGGTTTGCTTTTAATAGACAATGAAGAAACACCCTCAAAACATTTGAGTTTTGATACCATTCCCATGTAAGTATTTTTCTACTCAGCTGAATGAATGTGTTGGTCATTTCTTTTGTGTTTTTTTATCTGAAATAATTCCTCAGTACTTTTAAAATATTTTTTTCTAATTTCCTCTGGTAAATCTTCAATAATCTTTTTGATATTTATAGTTCTATTGATCAGCCCTATGTTAAACTCCTTGGTTCTTTTAAGGTGTTCTAATAAATCCAATTCTTCATCATGCTTTAAAAGATTGTAGCTACTGTAAAGATTGCCTTTTATTAATTCGTACATCTTTTTTATTTCTTCTTCTGTTTCAATAAGATTTTTTATAGTTTTTTTTGCGTGAAGAACAGTAGCGTGATCTCTATTAAAAAATTTTCCTATCTCAGACAAGCTTGACTTGGTGTGTTCTGTCATAAAATACATAGTCAGTTGTCTTATTTCAACATGCTTTCTTTTTCTTGTGTGTAAATATTCTAATGGATCTGTTGCTAGTGTTGATTTCACAATTTCATAAACAGTATCTACCTTAAGTTTTCTTAATGTCTTCATATTTTATTGGAATAAAAAGGGGGCCTCCCAACCCCCTTGCTCTTGTTATCAAATGAAAAAACTAAAAAGGGAGGTCATTTTGTTCAACGGCTTCAGGCTCAGGCGTTTTCTTTTTTGTCTCTTCCTGCTGCTTCTCTTCCCACTTAAGGCTAAGATATTTTTGCCCATCTTTAGCTGTCTTAACCCAGGCCGCTATATCAACATCTTTTCCAGATAATGTAGTTCCACTACCTTTGTAATCAGGTTGATTCTCTCTTTCTTTGTAAGAATTTTTAAAGATACTTCCGTACCCATCTTTGTGTTTAAAATCCATAGTATTAAATTAAATTATAAATAGTTTCCTGGTTCTGCCAGGTCAGTTTAGATTATTGATGATCTTAATTTTTCTGCAACATTTATATTAATTTCTGATAGATATTCTCTACATAAATCAATACGTTTTTTTAAAGATTCAATGTCTTGTTCATTATATTCAATGATAAACTCCTTAACTCTCAACTCATCAGGTATGTCTGAATACTGAAGCCTTTCGTAAACTTCAGATTCTAAATCCATTGGAACTTCTATCATGCCTAAGTTCCAGGACAATCTTCTCAGCTCATCTTGAATTAATGTTTCAGGTGTGTCTACCAAGCAGTAAGCAACCTTGCATATCTTTTTTTCCGTAAGCATCATGTAACCTTGCATTTGCCAGTAATAATCTTTAGATGGAAGGCTTTGTTGGTGCATTGGGAATGTGGTAAAATCCCATGAAGATTTTATATCTATTAGCTGATCACTTAAAATATCAGGAGTTCCGGATATAAAGTCGTTAGTAAAACTGATTACATTTTTTTGATATGAAGATGCATTTATCATGTTATAAAGGCTGATTGATAAATCCTCAACTTGATTTCCTTTATCTAAATATTTAGATTGTATCTCTCTGGTCTTTCCAAACACCACCTCTTTATGTATTTCTTGTAAATAATTTTTACATGTAACACTAAGGGGATCTTTTTTAGATCTAGAGTTAGTCATAATTTTTCCAAGGGATGAACATCTAAACTTGTGGTCATCAAATGATCTCTTTTTCATTTACTTAATTTTCTTTTCTTTAAAATGTAATGGAGGGTTCCTCCGGAAGACATATTAAATCTTTCCATTGTCTGTTTATACGACTTGCACCTTTCATAAAAACTAATTACTTCATCTCTATCATACTTGATTGTAGCTCTTGCAGCTCTGTGAGCTATTTTAATAATTTGCTCACGAGGAATGTCTAAGAAATTTTCTTTACTACTCCCAAGGCAAATGTTTTTTACAGAGTTATTGTTTTTATCATTGTCCAGATGTCTGCACACAAGTCCTTCTTCGTATATTTTTTCCCCGTACATCTGATATGCTTGTAATCTATGTGCATACAAGTGCTTGTTCTTTCCTCTAATTTGAATAGAGGTTTTAACATATCCTTGCTTATCTTTTGTCTTTATAATAGTGTCGTTTGACGTTTTGAAAGTTCCGTTCTTCTCAACGAAGTACCCTCTTCGATTAGCTATTACCTCGACCCTACTAAAATCTAGTCCATTGTGAGTTTTCATAAGTCAAAATCTTCATAATTTGTTTTGTTATACATAGATCTTTTGTGATTTGGTTGGCGCTTGACAGTACTGTTGGCATCATCATCAACTGCCTCCAGGGCTAGTAAACTCTGAAGCCCATATCGTCTGTAGTATGTTACCTCGCTACCTTTATCTTGTGGCTTTTCACTTTTAATAGAAAGACCTTTCATGTTTTCCGTTTCATTGAAATTAGGAAATATCTCTCCGGTATCGTTGTCCATGATTACAGTTACAACCTGGTCATTAATTATTGGCTGAAGAATTGTAAGGCCACACTCTGCTGATTGAGGCTTTACCTGTGCTAATATTTGATTTATTTCGGTGTAATTGCTATTATAAAATGGGTTCTTTTTGTTCTTGCGTAACTTATCCAGAGAGCTAATAAGCCTGGAGAGTTTCTGTGCTAAATTTTTTGTCATAATTTTTGTGAATTTGATTTAATGTGATTGTTTTTTTGCTCTCAAAAAAATTTATCCTTTCATCTAAAGCTGATTGAACAAAGGAAGTTTTTTTGATGTGCTTTTTAATGTTTGTATAACATATAGAGTCGGATAGTTTTTTTAATCCATACTTACAAGCATACCATACAAATGGAGTTTCTATGATATTATAAATGTCTGATGTGGTTTCGTATAATTGTATTACGTCAGATAACTTTTCAATCTTTACCGATGGGTAAAACATAGACTCTGATCCATCTGAAAAGGTATGCTTGAATGTTTTAAGAACAGAATCATTCCATATATGCTCAAGCATCATTCTTCTGTCCTCTACAAAATGTGTAAATTTTTTTGTCATCTAATTTCCTGAAGATAATTTCTTCTTTTCACTAATAATATTCCTTTCGTCTTGACCTTTGATATTAATTCTTCCTGGGTTATTTTGTGTTGTGCGTAATCTATTGCCAACTTTGGGATCGAATTGTATATCTGAATCATTTGATCGGACACTGCGTTCTGATGTTTCGTTATTCTCTTGTAGTCTTTGATCTTTGTTGTTATATAATTTATCATTGTGTTTCTGTTTTTGTTTCTCCTCATACTCGTTTTTCATCCAATGTAATTCTACAGAATTAGAATATTGGTATATGTTACTGATTGAATCAAGGATTTTTTCGGGTATGCTTTTGTCTTTATTACTCATTTGCTAAGATACTTTTAATTTAAATACGAAATTTGAGGGATTGTCTCCAGACTAAAAATCTCTGGTAAAGCGTAGGTTTTTCTGACATGACAACAACAGACTTCTTTCCATTCTTCATTTTTATTGTCATCGTATATATTCCGGTAGGTAATTTTTTAATTTTCATACCTTTTTTATTTCATTTAACAATCTTAATTGTTCCTGAAGCCTGTTGATGGTCTGTTCTTTAATCTTAACTATCACTTCTGCAGTAAAAAGCTCTGAAGATATATAAGATTCTTGTCCGTCTGTAGATATAATCTTTACAATGTTATTATCAACAGAAATTTCTCCATCGTTAATAATTGTAAATAGAGCTTTTTTAGTTTCTCTTTCAGGAGTGTTATCTACATTAACGTTGCTACAATTTTTAATTATCTGCTTGTCTGATAAGTTAATACCAAATCTATCGTAAAATAAATCTCTAATTTCATTTACGTTTCGTTCTTCTAAACTTTGAAGAAAGGTTGTCGCTTGGTGGGAGAGTCTCCCTCTGTGGAATTTTGTTTTACTCATAATATATTTAATTAAATTTGTCGTAAGTTAATAACTAGAATGTTATTTAACAAAAATTGTTAATAACTTATTTCAATCATAGTTTTTTGGTGCATCATATTCAACGAATTTTTTATGAATATATTCTTCGTTGTCTACACATGATATGATTTTTTTAGAAATAGTCTTACCATCTTTTAATATGAATGTCATAAGACTTACATCATATCCGGTTGGATCCATTATTGCAATTTCATTTAATTTTCGGGAATTTTTATACTCCCAGGTCATAAATATTTCTCCGTTGTATTCTATTTTTTTTTCAATCATATTTAATATTCATTGATTAATTTATCTAAATGTTCCAGGAGTTTGTCCATGTTTTTAATTTCATCTACCAGGAGAAGTCCTTGGTCATATAAAATTTCATCATTGCCTTCCTCTATAATCCTTTGGTTTTGCATAAAACCATTTTCATCATACTCTCCCTCAATTCTTACTTCTGTTTTCTCTGAGCCATCTACCGAGGTAAATGCTAAATATCCTACTGTAATTGTAGTAAAGTTATACTCTGAATCTCTTATAATTTCCATTTTATTTAATTTATATGTTATCTAAATATTCTAATATCTGCTCAAAAATGTGAGGAAAATCTCTCGCAAGAACATCTACAATCTCTTTATCATCGTGTTTATTCATTTTATTTTATTAAGTTAATTAGTTTTTGTTTATCGGTGTAAAACATTTGAATAGCATTACAAATTGATATTACTACCTCACTATCTTCTTTCCATTCATCCATATGCCAATAACAAATATGTGTTGGCTCTTTGTCATCGCCATTATCAATATAAATGTTTACAGACTCTTGGTCTATCGCAAGTTTCATGTCTTTCATTTTATTTTATTTTTAAATATTTATTTTCAATAAGGGTTTGGATTATGTCTGTTTTATTTTCAATCATATAATCCCAAAGGCATTCATTAATTTTATCGCATATCGTATCGTAATTTTCCTCAATTGCGTCTTGCATTATTCCTTGCAGATATTCTCGGTGTTCTTCTGTATGCTCATTAATTATATCATAATATTTTCCACTATCAGAAGCCATATCCACCCAATGTTCTACTTTATATGCTACATCTGAAGCAGTCCAATTAAGACATCCTTCTTCAGCTTTTTCTTTATCTAAATCTATCATTTTATTAGGTTTTTAAGTTGGTCTATTACTATGTCTAACATTTCGCCATCTGATAAATAATCTTGGCTTTCACTATCTTCTGAAAATTTTGGGTTTTCAGCATATTTAATTATTGCTTTTATTTTTGTTTCCATTTCATTTTATTTTTATGTTTTTACTTGTTGCTACTTCTTCTAAATAGTCATCGTCAAAGTCTAGACTTCCCTCGTAATAATCTACTTTAGTTTTATCATCTTCATACGGAAGAATATGTTTTTTTATAAATTTTTTTCTTTTCATTTTATTTGCTTTAAATTAATTTTCATAGTGTTCCTTATACAAGTCTGCTCGATAACTAATTTCAGAACTTGATACAAGTATATGTGTGTCATTGTTTACTTCTACAAATAAATCTTCATTTGTATTGTATGCTGAAATGTCATTCATTTCAAACCATTTTAACGCTAATTCTATTTCTTCCATTTTATTTAAGTTTTAAATTAATTTTCCTTCCTTTGTAAATTCGTATTCGTTCACTTCAAATATTTCAATAGTATGTTCATCACTAATCATATATTCATATTCTTTCCTTAACATTGACAAGACTTCCCATGAAAATTCTTTTTGATATTCCTCATCTAAATCTTCTAAATCTTTATCTAATTGCATTAGCTTATTAAGATGTTCTTCATCGCTATCATCATTCTCATTACATTCAAGATTGTCCATTTTTTCCTTGATGGAATCATGCTCTTTGATATATCTTTCAGCAATTTTATATGTTTCACAATTTTCTCCATGCCATTTTAAAATCAATTCGCAAGTTTCATAAAAATCCTCCAAATGAATTTCGGCAAAACTTCCTCTATCTATATCAAAACTTCTTAATTCAATACCTACGGAAATCAAATCCTCTTTGACAAAATCCCACCAACTATCATGTTCAACACTTACATATCTATAATTGTCAATAGCTTTCTCTTTTGTTTGCTCATCTAATTCCTGGAATTGATAAGCCTTTGTTTCTATTATTCTCATTTCATTTAATTTTCGGGTTAATATATTACAGGGATAACATCTTGATTACCATCTTTGTCTTGAAAAAACATTGCACCCCCATCATTTCCCTCATCATCTTGTTGGGGAATAAGTAAACTTCCATCAGTAAATACAATAACTATTGGTCTATGATACCACGCAAATGCATCCATTTCCTCATCATTTAAATACCTGATGTGTTTGATTGTTTTACCAACAAGTAATTTCCTTGTTGAGTTTTGCCATTTTACGATTAATTTTTCTGTTGTTCTCATTTCATTTAATTTTCGGGTTAATAAGTAATATATTTATCTATGTCTATATTTTCCAATAGTCTTTCGCCTATGTCATTTAATATTGGGTCATCAATTTCATTGCAAGGGTCATCAGAGGGAGTGGTAGTTATGTCAACAATTCTGTCCCCGTTATATAAACAACCGATTGATTGATATTCAATTCCTTTATAAACAAATTCAATCGATAGGTGGAATGTCCCAACGTACGCTTCCTGGCGTGAAATTTTTATATTAAATTCTTTCTCCAGGGCATTGTTTCTTTGTTCGCTTGTCTGTATCATTGTATTAAGTATTTAATTTCATTTATGTTTAATGTTCCGTATTGCCTAAATTTCTTGTCCAGATAATTCAAATCTTGAATCGAGCAAGTTCTGTCCCTTTGCTTTTTTAGGGCGGTTTGTATTTTGTGAATTTCAGTTGCCATAAGTTTTATAATTTTAATTTTAGTATTCGTTTGTTATCTTTTTTGATTCTCTCAATGCAATCATCCAAGGAATAGTCTTTTGTTTTTGATCCCCTGGAATGTTCAAAGAATTTCCAAACTTGTTTTTTTTCTTTGTCGGTCATTGACTGAAAACTTTTGTTTCTGTGTGCGAAACATACGAAGTGCTTGAAGTTGTAAAATGCTTTCATTTGATTAGGTTTAAATTTTTCCTGTCCAGAGGTCGTATATTAGGTCAAAGAAAACGCCTCTATCCAATGATAGTCTTACAAATAATCTCTCTCTTACTAAAGAATCGTTTACACCAATGTAATCATAAACGTCATCTTTTTTGAGAATCGTTTTAATCAAACCCTTAAAAGTTGATTTGCTATTAATTTTAGCACCCAATTCATCTGTTGGGTAGTTTTTTAAATAAAACTTTTTTAGTGTCATAATAGTATTAAATTTAATTTTACAACCTCGCCCGAGATGGGCGAACGCTTAGGGCTTAATGTCTTTTTATCCTCGCCCTAACGAGATTCATAATTACTTATTTAAGTTCCTTGTCTTATAAATACCCTGGTCAATATAGCTTTGAATCTCTTTTTTACTTAGATTGCCTCCTAAAAAGTCTTTTAAATATTTCAAGGTAGTTTGAGAGTAATCCCAATAATAAGGGTCAAGAATAACCTTGCCCTGGAATCCTCTCTCTTTTTTTGCAATAATAGAATCATAGCTCTGAAATATATAAAATTGAGTTGTTTCTATTTCAAATTGATTAGCCACAGGGTTTCCTGTTCTTTGGCTTCTCATGTTGTTAACTTTGATTTTCATAGTGTGCTAAAATTTTAAATTTAGATTAATAAAAAAGACGCACCCTTTTAAAGTGCGTCATAAACTTGCTCATCGTATTTTGCCATAAAACCGTTATAAATTACACTATAAGCCATTTGCGACCAGCTGGTAAATCTTTCCCCTGTTAATTCGTCTATTGATTCAAACGGGCAAAGTCCGAAAGCCTCCGCAATCTTTCGTGCTTGGTAAGTATAGATAACTTCCTCGAGTCCGTCAATTATTTCGTGGATGTCATCTTGGACATAGCCATTATAGTCATCGTGAGCGAATGCGTAATCATCAACCAGGGTTTCGTATATTCCAGGAATCACCACCTGGTTAATGTGTTTTTGGATTGAGTGTTCTGAAGTGTAGATATTATCTTCCATTGTTATTAATTTTAATTAGACTTCTTTTGTTGGTCATCCGCTGACCTTTTGAACTGCTATATTATAAACTATTTTTTTAATAACCAAATTTTTTTTATTGTCGACAATGATTTTTTTTTACTTTTTATTTTTAACTTATTGATTTACAATTATATACGAGGATGACAGCTCCAATAATTTTTTTTATTTTTGGGGTGTTTTGTTTTGGTCCTAAATCGTGGAATGGGTGGGATTGGTTCGAGTCTCTTTAGATGAGAACTACCTTTTTTTGTCTCTGTGTCGCACACACAAACGACAAAAATTTTTTTATCACTTCGGTTTTTTTGTGGGGGGTGGGTTAAAAGTTTTGGGTTTGGTCGGCAGTCGTTGATTTTGTATTGTATAGTAACCCAAACACTCAACATATCTACCGTGGCAATTTTTTACGACATTTACCTAACTATATATAATGGTGTGCAGTTATTTGGCGTACTTTTTTGCCACACTAAATATTATTTATATATTTGTTTTTAGGGTAATGAATATTACTTGGGGTTTTTGTGAATTGTGATTGAAAGGGTTTGAGGTTATTCTTGAATCCTTTCTTTTTAAATGAGATCATTATGGATATTAGATTTATTGTACAGCCACCTTATGCGATGATGGTTGGGATGGAGGCTATAACTAATCTTACGGTAGAGGATAAGGTTGTAGTTGATGGAATTACTTTACATCTTTTGTTATTTTCTATAGAGTTTATGTGGTAAAACCCTCAATAAGTGTTATATTTGGTGCATTAATTTAATCTAATATAACATGATAGAAAAGGAAATAGACTTTAATCAAGATGCGAAACACAAATTAAGGTCTGGCATAAACAAAATAGCGGATGCAGTTAGTTCTACATTAGGAGCTGCAGGTACTACAGTAATTTTAGAAGATGATTTAGGAAGGCCACAGATCACCAAAGATGGCGTGACAGTGGCTAGGTATGTAAATTTATCAGATCCGGTAGAGCATTTAGCTGCTGAGGTAGTAAAGCAGGCTTCAATAAAAACTGCAGATGAAGCTGGAGATGGTACTACTACGTCTATTGTATTGGCTCGTGCTATAGTGAATAACTCTTTGGGTGCTATTGAAGAGGATAGTACTTTAAATGTTACAGGACTTAGAAAAGCAATAGAGGGGTCCTGTGATTTAATTACCTCCTTTCTTGATAGCAAATCAAAGCCAGTGGACAAAGATTCTTTAGAAAGCGTAGCGTCAATATCTGCAAACAATGATTATGATCTTGGCAAAATTATTGCCCAGGCTTATGATAAGGTAGGTGTAGATGGCGTAGTTACTATTGAAGAGTCTATGGGGTCCAATACTTATGTTGATATAGTTGAGGGGACAAGAATAAAAAGAGGATTCAAGTCTCCTTATATGATAACAGACAAAGAGAAAAACCAATGTGTATTAGAAAACCCCTATGTATTGGTTTCAGATAAAAAGGTAAATACCATAGAAGATATTGAAGTTCCCCTTAAATATGCAATGGGGTCCAAAAAACCTCTGCTGATTATATCTGAGGTAGAGACTGCAGTTATGAATACTTTGAATGTAAACAAGTCAAGAGGGGTGCTTCAGGTAAATGTATTGTCCCCAGAGGGAGTAGGTTTAAATAGATTTGAGCTTTTAGAAGATTTAGCAGTTATGACTGGAGCCGTTGTAGTATCAGATGACACAGGAAATGACTGGAATGGTGTGACAGCTGAGTTTCTTGGCGAAGCCAAAAAGTCGGTGTCCACAAATAAAGAGACTATATTAACCCTAAATTTAAAAAAAACTGCTGACGCAGTTAAGGCACAAGCGGAGCGAGTAAAATCCATTTTGAAAAATAAAGAAGATGTTGATAATGATTGGCACTACAAGGATCGACTATCTAGATTATCAGGAGGAATAGCAGCAATATTTGTTGGCGCATCTACCGAGATAGAAATGAAAGAGAAAAAGGATAGAGTAGATGATGCTGTTTCTGCTACTAAGGCAGCACTTGAAGAAGGAATACTTCCAGGAGGAGGGGTTGCTCTTTACAATGCAGTGTCAAAACTAAATGGACAAGTCCTTCGTGGTAAAACTAAAGAGATAAGAGCAGGGGCCAGAATATTACAAATGTCTTTGATGGAGCCTATGAAAACTATTTTGCTTAATGCAGGAGTTAAAGTAAAAAAGATAGAAGATCAAATGGTTGACTCTGGAAGATTTACAAATGGATATGATGTAAAAAAAGGCAGGTTTGGTAATCTATATACTATAGGGATCATTGATCCTTTGAAGGTTACTAAGAATGCATTGAAGAATGCTGTATCAGTTGCCACTACAATCTTACAAACAAACTGTGTAATATCTAATAAAAGAGCATGAGAGCAATAGGATCATATGTAATACTAAGAAAACAACAAGAGGAGGTAAAAAACTCTATGGGCCTTATTATGACAGAGGCTAACGAAAAAGATATTAGATACAAGCTTGCGGAAGTTGTGAGTGCCGGTGATGACGTTAAGGACCTAGACGTAGGGGCTTCCGTTTTTTATGATTCTGCAGCCAGCTCTGATATTAGAATAGATGGAGAAAAACTTGCTGTAGTTCATGATAGGAATGTAGTTATTGTTCTGTGAAGCTTTTTGATTTACCAGACGATAGTTTATCTCTAATTACCAAACACGAATTTCAAGGAATGGATTTTGTTTGGTACAATGAGCCATGCCTTCATTTTGATTTAGAAGATTTGTATGGCAGAATACAGTCTTTTGATCAATTAGAGTATTATGCAGAAATATTTTTGCACTTGAATCCTGACATATCAAATAACTTATTTACCGGGATGTTTGTTTTTTTGTCTCATAGAGAAAATGGAAAGACTATTAGAACATATGGAAGTGCAAGAGTTACCGATATGACTAACAAGGTTTACAATGAAAGAGTCACTCCCTGGTGTAGAAGAAAGAGAAGAGTAGTTTTCAATCCAGAAAAAATAATTTCTAAAGAAGAGAAGCTTAGTATAACTGCACAACTTTTGAGCAAAGGGGTCTCTTTTACAAAAGAAGATGTACTAAGAGCTCTTGACTCTTTATCTCGAGCAAAGATAATTGCAACACAAGAAACTTTGTCTGATCACATTGGCTGTAGTCAAAGAACAATATCAAGATTAATAGATAGTGAAATCAAATCAATTATGTCAAATAATAATATAACAACAAGAAGAGAAAATAAAATCTCAAAAGCTATTGAGTGGATAGATGTGTTGTCTTCTGAAGGAGAGGGCCTGAAAATGAGATACTTAAAAGATCTGACAAAAATTAGAGACTACTCTATACTTAAAGAAGCTTTATCTAGGTACGAGAATCATTTGTAGTTTTTGCATTCATCTTCTTAATTAAAGACCTATATATCTTATCTGTATAACTTTCGCCCCTCATTATTTTATTTTTGTAAGGGTCCTCAGAGATAAGTTCTATACCCACAAGCTTTTTGTATGTATGAGAACATATGATTTTGGATTTATGTGTTAATTCGTATAATTGCTTATGAGTTGCTATCTTTCCTTTTCTCCACATTCTTATTAACCCCCTGTCATTCATGTTACTAAATCTTGATCTGTCCCAAGACATAGAGTTTGCAAAAGAGTTAAATGTTTTCTTATCAAATACATTTTCATCATAAAGAAATAAAAGCATATCTAACTCAGAAACAGTTAGATCATATCTCTTTTGAATATAATATCTTACTATCCTCCAGTTTTTTAAAAATGTAAACTGTCTTTCAGTTGCAGTAAATACAGGAGTCTTTCTTGGTTTTTTTTTAAGGTAATACCTGTGATACATATAATTGAATTAAATTTCATCAAATCTACAAATTATAAAATTCTTATCTTTGTCCTATTGTAAAAATATACTAAGTGGCCACTAGAATTGACAAATCAAAAATGTCTTGCAACAAGCCAAGGAAAAGTCCTAATCCTAAAAAGAAAAAGGTAGTTAAGGCTTGCTCAGGAGGACAGGAAAAAATAATTCATTATGGAGCTACTGGGTATGGACATAATTATTCTGCTGCAGCAAGAAGGTCTTTTAGGGCAAGACATAATTGTGACGGAGCAAAGAACAAACTAACGGCAAGATACTGGGCCTGTAAAGACCTTTGGTCTGGTCCAGGAGGATCAAAAAAGTCCTCCCCAAAAAATAGAAAAGGAAAATATTAAAACATGAATCATCCGTTTAAAAATCATAAAGGTCTTGGAGATACTGTAGCCGCAGTTACTCAAGCGACAGGAATAAGAAGCATTGTTGAAAAAGGAGCAAAAGCTTTTAATAAACCATGCGGATGTGAGGGCAGAAGAAAAACTTTAAATGAATTATTTCCATATGGCAAAAGAGAAGAAAAATAAGATATGCCCAGAAGGGATTGCTTGGGCAAAGAGAACATTCGATAGGTATCCATCGGCATATGCAAACATGGCGGCAAGTAAATATTGCAAGGATCCTAATTATGCTAAAAATTCTAAAAGAAAGAAAAAATGAAAGTAAAAGCACCAAAAGGTTATCATTGGATGTCCTCTGGTAAAGGAGCTCCAAAACTAATGAAACACAAAGGAAAGTTTGTTCCGCACAAAGGAGCAAGCCTTTCGTTTAATTTTTCAATTCAAAAATTACATAATAAGTAGAATATGTCACTTCCAAAAAATGGCGTAGCCAAAGAGCTCAGATCGTACGCAGGATCATTATTTATCTTTTTGTTTGTTATTGGTATTATTGTGACTCTTTTGCAGTTTCCTGTATTAGATTCTAATAAGGAAGTTGTGATGATGCTAATCGGGACTATTGCGGCATCAATACCCGTGATAATATCGAGTATCACTGGAACCAAGCCAGATGATGTAAATGCGCTTAAATCAGAAGTAGAAAAGAAAAACCAACAAATAAGCCTATTGATTTCAGCAAAAGACAAACTTGAAGAAATGGTGATTAGTTTGCAAAAACAAATGTTGGATAATCAAGATGCTGTAATGGATAAAATAATTCTTAAAGCAGCTCTTGACTACGATGACAGAAACACTGCCAAAGCTATCATGGATAAATGCGTGTGCGGTAGAAATGAATGTAAATGCGAAGCCGAATAATATGGGAGAGCTAAAAAAATGGAGAGAACAAAAATGGGTTAGGATAGGAACAGATGGTTCTATACTAGGCCCATGCGGGACAAGTAAGGATAAAAAAAATCCAGACAGATGCCTGCCTCTTGCAAAGGCCAATTCTCTTTCTAAAGCAGAAAGAGCTAAGACCGCAAGAAAAAAGAAAAGAGAAGGAGGAAAAAACAAACAGTTTGTTTCCAATACAAAAAAAGCAAAAGTAAAATCAAGATAATGCCAAAAAATAAATACACAGCAAAGCAGAGGAAGCTTGCAAGAGTTGCTCCACCAAGAGACAAGATAACTTCTTTAGACTTAAAAATATTAAGGATGAAGAAGAAAACGAAAAAAAATGGAAGAGCTTAGAATTTACGGGATAAATATATCAGCAATTACAGGTGTGGTTTTAACAGATGTGAATCAAGTGTTGTCGCTTTTAGTATTAAGTGCTACATTTATATATACAGTAATTCAAATAGCAGACAAAGTTGCTAATAAAAAAAAGAAATGAGAAAAACGATAGATAAACTACAATGGGCATGGAATAGCTTTTTGTACAGATTAATGTTTAAGAAATACAAATGAAATATTTTTCTAAATCAGAATTTAGTGATTATGAAATGATGGATGAAAAACTCTTAACTATGTTAGATCAGTTAAGAGAGGTTTATGGTAATCCCATTAAAATAACTTCAAGCTATAGAAGTCCTAGTCATCCCATCGAAGCAGCTAAAGATTCACCTGGAGAACACGCTTATGGAGCAGCTGTTGATATTGAAAGTGTCGGAGGGGGTAAAACCTTTAGACTTGTTAAGGCTGCTATTGAAGTTGGGTTTACTAGAATAGGAATAAGTAGAAAAAAGGGATTTATGCATCTAGGTATTGGGTACCCAGGAGCTCCTGATAAAACAATATGGACTTATTGATATGCGAAAACCTAAGAAAAAATTTGGTCAAACAACCGTAGGCAAACTTCTCAAGGCAAGCGTAGGATTAATCAACCCTACTTTAGGAAATCTAGTTCAAGGCAACATGTCGATTGAACAAGTTATTAGTTCAATCAAAGACTCAGATGCACCGCTTGATGATAAAATCAGAGCTCAAGAATTAATACTTGAGGCGTATGAATCAGAAGTTGCTGATAGAGCTAGCGCAAGAGAAAGAGAAATGACAGCCCTTGCTTCAGGGTCTAATGATGTGTTATTCAAAACTGTAGGCTGGGGTATAACGCTTAGTTTTGTTGCTGTAGTTGCCGGAGCTATTGGATTGTGGGAAATACCAGAAGAAAGTCAAAGACTTTTCGATATGGGATTTGGAGCTGTAGTTGCGGCTTTTACACAAGTAATAGGATATTATTTCGGAAGCTCTATGGGTAGCAAACAAAAAACAAACTTAATGAAAGGAACAGATGGCTAGAATACAAACTTATGCACAGGATAGTAATGTAACCTTTCAAGACAAACTGATTGGAACAGATTCGGCTACTTCTGCAACAAAAAACTTTACCATACAAAGTCTAATGGATGTCATAAATCAACTCAGTGGAGTTGATATGTTTGACGGTCTTGTTTTCAAGTATGTAGCTTTTGAACCTGCGGCTACAGATCCAGCAGGAACTTTAAATCTTGTAGGAGGTGTAGCAGCGTCTCAAGCTTTTTCAGCAACAACTCAGATAATACTTTCAAAAAAAGTTGTTAATAGTGTTGATGTAGAAAACTATTTAACTTCTTTTTCGGGGAAAAAGATTAAAGTTTCAAAACAAGGAGACTTTGATAAGTTCGGTATTTTTAATGTAACTAATGTACAGAATCACTCGAACACAAGATACTTAGTATTAACTGTAACACATAAAGAATCTAATGGAAGTTTTGATCCAAACAGCTTTTACTTCTTATCTTTTTATGGAGTTCCCAAAGTTACAGATTTAGATGACGTAACAAATGCTGGTTCAGGATTGATAATTACTGACGCAGAAAGAACTACCTTGGGCACAGCATTGCAGCCTGCAGATATAATAGACAACGTAATCTCTACAGACGCAAATAAAGCTTTGTCTGCAAATCAAGGAAAGATACTTAAAGACCTCATAGACGGGCTTACAGCTTTATTAGATGTTGACGCAGCAGATAAACCTGCTTTAGACACACTAAGAGAGGTTGTTAATTTTTGTCAAGTAAATGCAGCTACTTTATCTTCTTTAGGAATAGGATCTATAGCAGGGCTTCAGTCTGCTTTAAATGCTAAGGTTGATGTTGTTGCCGGTAAAGCTCTTTCAGAAAACGACTTCACTACTGCTCTTTTAAATAAACTTAATGGTATAGCGGCTGGAGCTGAAGTAAATGTAAAACCAGATTTTAATGCTACATCAGGTGCTGCTAATGAAATATTAAATATACCTTCAGACATAACTGATTTGTCTGCTCATAATATTACTGAGCTTTCAGATGTAAATACAGCTTTTTTTACAGGATCCACAGCCACTACTTTAGCAGATGCGGGTTCAGGATCTATTATTACAACTGCAGAAAGAACAAAGCTTGGAGCAATAGATGTCAATCCTACAAATTCTACAATAACAGACGGCACTGATACTATTACAGTTTCGCCAAGCTCAAGAACAATAGAGGTTACTGGAACTGCAAATGAGGTAGAGGTTTCCCCCACAGGAGCTCAAGACCTTTCCACAAACAGAACCTTTACAGTTGGATTGCCAAATGACGTAACTATAGGCAATGATTTGACAGTTACTGGAGATGTGGCAGCTTCCTCTTTTGTAAAATCAGGAGGAACCTCAGCACAAATTCTTTTGGCTAATGGATCGGTTATTGATCTCACAATAGAATCCCAAGGGATAAATAGCAACGATAGTGATACAAAGGTTCCTTCAAATGCCGCTGTTAAAGATGCAATAGATACTGCAATATCAAATCTTGTTAATGGTGCTCCAACAGCTTTAGACACCTTAAACGAATTAGCGGCAGCCTTAGATAATGATGCAGCTTTTCATACTACCGTTACAACAGCTTTAGGCAATAGGTTAAAGTTTGATTCTTCTCAAACCTTAAGTTCGGCAGAAAAAACACAGGTACTAACAAACTTAGGCATTAATTCTACTATTCAAGAAATTAATTTTTTAGATGGAGTAACTTCTACTCTAGCATATAAAAGCCATACAGTAACTGTAGGAAGCAAGACAGGAGGAGGAAATGCTTTTTATGTAGACGGAGGTGAGTTGCCTGTTTTAATTATTTTACCAGAAACTAAATATAGGTTTGATCTTAGTGATAGTACAAATGCAAATCACGATTTTCAGTTTAGTGAAAATATAGACGGTGCTGGAACTGGATCATATACAGCCAATGTCACTGCTGTAGGAACACCTGGACAATCAGGATCATATATCGAAATAACTGGTAGCTATCAATATCCAACTTTATACTATTACTCTCCTAATAGTACTGGAATGGGTAACAGAATAAAGACGGATGCTAGTACACACTTAGGAGGTCTTACTTCAGATAAAATAGAATTTGATCATGATTTAATTGTAGATTCTAAAATAGTTACAAAGCATAGTAATACCGTAAAGACTATGGTTGTTACTGTTGTAACTAAAACTGCAGCACACCCAGCACACGGTGTAGCCGGGGCATCTAGTTTAGGATATTCTATAGACGGTATAGAATCGCCTGAGTTAACTTTCGCTGTAGGAAATACTTATAAGTTTGATCAATCACATTCAAGCAATGCAAACCACCCTCTTAGGTTTTATACTGACGAGGCAAAAACAGCTATATTTGGATCAGGAGTAACTACATCGGGTATACCTGGTCAAAGCGGTGCATATACTCAAATCATACCTTTAGAGACAACACCTAACGTATTATACTATCAGTGTAGCGCTCATGTTAAGATGGGCTGGAAGGCTGTATTTAATACAAGAAACTTAACAAATTTTTTAACTGATGATTTGAATGAGGGTTCTTCTAATCTTTATTACACAGACGCAAGGGCAGATGCAAGAATAGCCGCTGCTTCAATAGACGCTTTGTCTGATGTAGATACCACAACAAGTGCGCCATCTACAGGACAGGCTCTTGTTTGGGATGGAAGTAAATTTGAGCCAGGTACAGTCGGAAGCACCTTGACTATTCAAGACGAAGGAACTGCTCTTTCTACAGCAGGCACTACATTAAATTTTGTAGGGACAGGAGTTACTGCTTCTGGTACAGGCGCAACAAAAACAATAACAATACCAGGTGCAGCAAGCGGTATAACAATACAAGAAGAAGGGAATGCTGTAGGTACTGCGGCAACCACATTAAATTTTGTTGGCAGTACAGTTACTGCAACAGGAAGTGGTGCTACTAAAACAATCACGATTACAGGAAGCAGTGTAGGTAGCGGAGGAACTTCTGTAGCAAGAGACACTTTAAGTGGAACTTCTGGAACACAATCATACACATTATCTCAGTCTATTGCAGACGAGAATAATACATATGTCTTTATAGATGGGGTTTACCAATCTAAAACGACATATAGCATGTCTGGTACAACACTCACATTTGGATCTCAGCCGCCTATTGGAACAAATAACATAGAAGTAATACATTATACATCAGCACCTGCTGTTTCAGAATTTGGAGTATTACAGGTTGATACTTTTGATGGCGCTAACTATTCAAGTAATTTAACACTTTCAATAGTACCTGAAAACAAACAACATACTAATGTTTTTATAAATGGTGTATATCAAGAAAAATCTACATATACATTAAGTGGAAACACTTTGACTTTGACAGGGTACTCTGCAACTACAGGAGACACTATAGAGGTTGAAAGTAAAAAAGTATTAACTCCATCTGGGTTGACATATGCAAATATGGTTTCGGACACTGGAACAGGAGACGGGTCCAACCAAACTTTTTCAACACCTAACGGTGCTCCTCAAACAAAAGAGTTTACTCTTGTATATATAAACGGTGTTTACCAAGCTAAATCAACTTATGCCTTAACTAGTGGTAATATAGTGTTTACTACAGCACCAGACGTTGGAGATGAAGTAGAAATAATATCTATTAACTCTGTTAATACCGCAAATGTTACGGCCGTAAATTCTGTAGGCGGTCTTACAGGAGATGTTGTTTTAAATAACTTAAAGCAAAATGTAAGTGTTATAAGTGGTAACACAAACGCTCAAGCTTATTATGTATATGTTTTTACAGCTAATTTAACTTTAACGCTTCCTGCTTCACCAGAGGCTGGGCAGTGGATAAAAATATCAAATAGATCAGGAGTTGCAACTTGCGTGGTTGCAAGAAATGGAAGCAACATAATGGGTGCTGCATCTGATTTAACGTTAGACACAGCATCAGCAAGTTTTGAATTAATATACTCTGACGCAACAAACGGATGGGTAATAATAGGACAATAATATGAGTAATTTAAGTACGTTTTTTCCAGCTGCTGCAAGCACAAATGTTTTAGAACATTTAACCTGGAGTCCAGATGGCAGAACTATAACAACATCTTTAGGGAATAAAACAGCAGAAACTATAACTGCTAGGTTTGACCCCCCAAATGCTTGGACAAATTCAGGTGGTAGCTCAATAGATTATACCCCACCTGCGGGTACTAAAAATTTATTATTTAGCATGACATTTTCATATAATGCAATATTTAGTACTTACGCCCCTATATGGCTTACTGCTATACATATAGATGGGACACAAGTGAATACATCAAGAGATTCACTTTGGGGAGGTTCTGATGATTATTATAATTCAGTTATGGTTAGAAGATCTTTACAAGTTGGAGTAGGAACAGAAGATATTGCTACTGGTAAAATAGGAACTTGGACTAGTGATAAAACTTTACAGTATAGAATTGCAAAATATAGTAGTCAATATAATTATTATTTTGGAAGTAATGCATATATTATTGGTAACAGTGATGGATCCTATCAACCTCCTACATTTGAATTAATAGCAACAACTTAAATTATGATTTCACACACATATCAAATATTATCATTAAGAAAGTATAACGACACACTTTTAGATATTGTGAACAGTTTTAAATTACGGATAACAGGAACTAAAGATGGCAAATCTCTTTATGTAGATAAAGAAATTTTATTAGATATACCGTCTGAAGAGTCTTTTATAGAATACGAAAATTTAAATGAACAACATTTAATAGATTGGTTTAAGGATGGTGTAAGAGACTTTTTGGCTGAAAAAGAAATAGAACAAAAATTTAATTTAAATAAAGGTACTGAAACAGATAGCTTTCCCTGGGTCTAAAATATTAAAAATAACAAATTAAAAGAATAAATTATGTCAAGAACAAAAGTTAAAAAATCGGTTATAGCGGACAATTCTGTTTCTTATGATCAATTAGGGCCAGAGTTTACAGAATCTTCTCCATTGTCCGGAACAGTCATAGATTGGGATGTAGCGCAAGTGTTCACAAAAACACTTAGCGGAACAACTTCATTTACTTATACTAATGACGAAATCGGAATGGTTAAAGATTTAGTTATAAGCGGAGCGTATCAAATAACTTGGCCCAATGGGACAAAAATTATTGCAGGTGAATATGATACGTCAACAGAAAATTTTATTCAAATAGTCAAAACAGCATCTGCGGAATATTTTTTATCAATAGCAAAACAATCAACATAATGGTAGCAATAGAGAAAAACGGAACGATACAGACATTTAGTCGCTTGCCTAATAAGTGGGAGGATGAAAAGGGTGTGCATATGAATTTTAGGCTTTGCACAAATAAAGAAGACTATGGTTTTTATGACGTAGTAACTCCTTCTTATGATAAAGTAACACAACGATTGTCAGAAATTTTTTGGGATGCTGACAACAAAGTATTTACATATACTGTAAATAACGTTGACTTTGATGCTACATATACAGTTGAGGTTGAAGATGAAGAAGGAAATAAAACAGAAGAAACAAAATCTGTATATGATAAAGATAAATTAAAAGCAGATATTATTGCTACCGTTAAAGCAAAAGCAAATCTTTTATTGACAGAAACTGATTGGTATTCAAGCAGAAAGTCAGAATTAGGAACTGCAATACCAGAAAGTGTTCTTGCAGATAGAAAAAAAATTAGAGACAAAGTTGTTGCTTTAGAAGCAGAAGTTGCAGCGCTTACAACTGTTGAGTCAATACTAAAATACACTTATACCTTTACAGAGGAAACAGAACAACCAGAATAGATGTTAGGAAAAAGAATCATAAATACTGGAACCGTTGCTTGTACTACAGATACCAATCAAATATTAGATCCAGGTACAACAGATTCCTTTGCTCTTTACAGATTTGAAGATAATGCTGATGACACATCTAATTCTACGGGTAAGTTTGGCAAGGGGGCAGGATTAGACGGAACAACTAGCATTGAACTTCCGGGCCAAATTTTAGGAGATTTACACAATGCAAACACGCACTCTATATCTGTTTCAACATGGATTTATTGGCAAGGACAAACAAGTGAAAATTATGCTCATTTGATTTCTGCAGGCTATAACCAATCAGGTAAATCCTTTTGGGTTGGCCTTGGTTATGCTGGCACTACATCTGGCGTGATTAATGAAATATATATATCTGGTGCTGGTGTTTCTGGGGGTGCAATCTGGTCAGGTGTTTCTATGCCTATAAATGAGTGGAGTCATATAGTGTTTACATGGACTGGTACTTCCGCAAAGTTATATCTTAACGGAAATCTCATTGCAACCGCTACTATGCCAACTTTAGATTGGCGCTCTTCGGGGAATGGTTTTAGACTTGGAAGATATTATTATAATAGTAATTATTATGTAAAAGGTTTTTATGATCAAACTCGCATATTCAATAAAGCGATAACACAAACAGAAGTTAACACACTTTATGCTGAAACTACAAGTACTGTAGATACCGTACAAATATTAGGGGACACGAGTCTAAAAGCATTATATAAATTTGATGGAAATTTAAATGATTCTTCTGGAAACAATTACGCACCAACCGCAAATAGTAATATATATTACGCCTATAACGGTACTGCATCCTCATCTGTAACCTATACTACGGGTAAATTTGATAAAGCCGCTAATTTTAATGGCTCAAATACTGAAATAACAGTTAATAGTTTTGCATCTCTAACTCAAGTTGGCATATCTATGTGGGTTAATATAGCTGATGTAACTTCAAGCTATGGTTTGATAAATAGATATGGAACTAATAGAGAATTTGGCATTTATAATTATCAATCATCAAATGGTTTTATAGCAGCTCTTTATTACAACGGAAATAATAGCAATTCAGTACAAATAACTGCAAGTGATTATTTAACAAATAATACTTGGCATCATATAGCTTATTCAGCGAATGGTTCAACTGAACCAAAACTATATATAGATGGTGTTCAAGTAGGTTCTGCTCAATATACTGATGCAACAAGGTGTGCTTATTATACCAGTAATGAAGCATTAAAAATAGGGCATAATCTTGGAGGGTATCTTAATGGAAAAATCGATCAAGTCCGAATATTTAATAAACCATTAAGTCCTGGCGAAGTAAACAGTCTTTATAATGAAACTGCAACATCGGCCGCATTAAGCACTATAACCAACCCATCTACTGTAGCATATTATAAAATGACTGATGCTACAGACGAAACTCGTTCTTATAATTTAACTGCATCAAATGTAGATTTTAATGTTGAAGGTAAATATGGTTTTGCTGGTAAATTTAATGGAACTAATAGCTATTTATACGCTGCTAATTCAGTACAACAGCCAACAACAAATTTTAGCGCTTCTGTATGGGTTTATTTAAACGCTAATTCTAGTGGTGGTTATGGTATTGTAGGCAATTTTCAAAGTGGTGTAACTCCACAAAAAGGCTGGGTTATAGCAAGATCATCTGCTGATACAAAATTTAGTTTTTGGGCAGACGGAACGGCAAATAGTAACGGAGGAAAAGTAGTAGGAACTACAGTTATACAAACAGGGGTTTGGTATCATGTAGTTGGAACTTATGACGGAACAAATGTAAAAATATATGTTAACGGCAGTTTAGAAAATAGTGCTACATATAGTGCTACTCCTGGAACTACAAATCAGCCTTTAGTTATAGGTAGATGGTATGGTAATTATAATGATTATTATACTGATGGAAAAATAGATCAAGTAAGAATATTTAACAAAGCAATTAGTGCGGCAGAAGTTACGAAGCTTTATAACGAAATACAATGTGCTAATACTATAGCCACTCCTGAAAGTTATTTTAATACAGTTACATATAGTAATCCTTCAACAAGTCAAGCTTATGCCGTAGGATTTGCTCCAGATTTTGTTTGGTTTAAAGAGAGAACTGGCACTAGTAGCCATCAATTATACGATACATCAAGAACAGACCACGAAGCGTTATTTTCAAATAACACCGATGGGGAATACGATTATTCAAATCATCCAAGTGGCGATTTAGCGCCAACTATTACTTCAACTGGATTTACAACCCCATCAGTTGTAAATGCCGGTATTAATACCTCGAGTGATAGCTATGTATCGTGGAATTGGAAAGCAGGAGGAATATTAAATCAATCGGCTTTTTTTAATGGCAGCAATAGTTACATATCAACTGGATACACAGCTGCTACAGGTTCAGCTGCATCTATATCTCTTTGGGTAAGTATAGCTTCCTATACAAATTATGGTGGATTTGCAATAGATAGTACAGGTTCGGGTGCACAAGCGAGATTTACACTTGGACAAGGATCGGGAACTTCAGGTAATCTTTGGGTTAGTGTAGGAAATGGAAGCACCTCTTGGTATGACGATACCACTATAAGTTTAACGTCTTATGGATTAAATAAGTGGTTTCATTTAGTCGGAACAGTAGATGGAACATCTGTAAAAATATATATAAACGGATCATTGATTCACACATTTACAAGTAGCATTAGTTATGTGGGTGGTGGACAACATAATTATTATTTTGGTGGATGGGGAAGTTCACTTATTTTAAATGGTCATATGGATCAAGTGCGTTTTTTTAATAAGTCAATTTCAGATTCAGAGGTTACAACACTTTACAATGAAACATCTTCTACAATCAACACTCTGCAAGTATTGGGGGATACTTCGTGTGTGGCGGCTTTTCCATTAGGAGCTAATGCCAATGATTTAAACACCAATAACACCTCCAGTTCAGCTGCTAATGTGACATTTAATAATCCAGGTCACCTTCATAGAAATAATAATGGAACAATAGGAAGTACAGTTAGTGCATCACCAGAATCTGGATTTAGCATAGTAAAAGTAACTTTTAATACAAGTAGCCCACAAAGAATAGGGCATGGGCTTGCTTCCGCTCCTGAATTTATAATTAGTAAAAGAACGTCAACAACAAGTGATTGGAATTGCTATCATAAATTTGTAGATCCAACATCTCCGGAAGATTATTTGATAAAATTAAATGATACGGATGGTAGGTCAGACAATTCTATTTATTGGAATGATACCGCTCCTACAAGTTCTGTTTTTACAACAGGCTCAATATATGACCAAAGCGAAACAGTTATTTTTTATTGTTTTCATTCAATAGACGGTTACCAGCGTATAGGCTCTTATGTTGGGAATAACTCAACTAATGGTCCTTTCGTTTATACAGGATTTGAGCCAGCTTGGCTAATAGTTAAAAGAACAGATGCAAATGGTAATTCCTGGGCTATTTTTGATAACAAAAGAGTTGAAAGTGATGGTGACCAATCTGTTGTTTTTGCGGACACAACTTCAATAGAAAGTGATTATGATGTAGACTTTTTTGCTAATGGCTTTCAAATAAAATCAACTACAACTAATTTAAATGCCAGCGGAGGAAATTATATATTTATGGCCATAGCCGCAAATCCAGATACTACAGCACCAACTAAAGCTAATAGTTTTGAAACTAAAATATACACAGGGAATGGAAGTGCTCGATCTATTACTGATATTGGGTTTAAGCCTGATTTTGTTTGGATTAAGAAAAGGGCTAATGATACTAAAGCCCATAGGTTGTTTGATTCGGTTAGAGGACCAAATAATGTACTTTATTCTAATTTAACCAATATTGCAGGCACTCCAACAGACGAATTAACCGCGTTTATTGATGGAGGATTTTCTCTTGGCAACGATACCGCTGTAAACGATGCTGCAAGCGATACTTATGTAGCATGGAATTGGAAAGCTTTAGATCACGATAGAAACTTAGCTGCTATAAATAATGACGGGTCAATTACAACTCAAGTTAGTGCAAACCCTGCAGCAGGATTTAGCATCGCATCCTACAGAGGCGTTGGGTATCCTAATGCAACAACAGCTACAGTCGGTCATGGACTTTCTCAAGCTCCTGATCTGGTTATTATAAAAGGAACAGGTGGAACTGGACAAAGTTCAGGCGCAGGAAGTTGGGTTGTAGGAACTGGAGTTCTAGCTTCAGATAATTGGCTTGGTTCTTTGTATTTAAACAGTACTGGGGCTTACTATACTGCTGTTAATTATTTTTGGAATGGATCCGCTACAAGCAGTGTTGTAAAACTAAAAAATGATTGGTTTGTGAATGGCGCAAATAATACTTATATTATGTACTCTTGGCATACAGTTGCAGGATATAGTAAAGTAGGCGTGTATTCAGGGACAGGAATTTCAGGTAAAGAAGTTACTCTAGACTTTAGTCCGAGTTTTGTTTTAATAAAAAGAACTAACGCGGTTACGGGCTGGATAATTGTTGATGACCAAAGAGGTACTAATGAATTGTATCCGCATGTTACTAATATAGAAGATACGACTACTACTGGTATTGTGTTAGGCACAAATAAGTTTACTTTGAATACTACTGGTTCTTGGTATAATGCTTCAGGAGGAACTTATTTATATATGGCATTCTCTTAAAATTTATAAATTTGTAAAAACTTAAAATGGCAACAACACAAATTACAAATGACGTTATAAAAGACGCTACTATAACCGCAGCTAAACTAGCGCCCGGTGTACTTGATGGGGCCGGAGGAGGGGTTGATTGGCAGTCTGGCATACAAGCATCTAACTTTACTGCCGTAGCTGGGAAAGGATATTTTGTAAATACTACTAGTGCAGCCATAACGGTAACAATGCCCTCAAGTCCAAGCTTAGGAGACACTGTAAACATTATTGATTATGCTGGGACAGCTAACTCAAACGCTATCACAATAACATCTGGTAATAATATAACTGGATCAAGTCTTGATAAACAAATAACCACAAAAGATGGATCAGTTCAGCTGGTTTATTCAGACTCAACTTCTGGATGGTTAATAAATTATGGATCAATAACTGATGCACCAATAACCACTTCTCTCCTTATCATCGGTGGCGGTGGTGGAGGAGGTAAAGGAAGGCAGGCCTATGGAGGGGTAAATAGCCTCGGTGGAGGTGGTGGTGGAGCTGGAGAGTTTCTAAATCTGTCAAGTTTAAACTTAGTTACTGGAGAAAATTACAGAGTAATTGTTGGCGCTGGCGGTGCTGGTCAATCAAGCGGACTTAATAGTCAGTTCAAATCTAACGGAAACCAATCTGGGACAGATGTTTTTGATTATGAGGTTTATGGCGGTGGTCGAGGTGGATGGAATGGCGCTGCTCCAGCTGATCAAGGATCTGGAGGAGGCGGCTGTGCTTATGGATCTAGCTCTAGCTGGCGTACTGGCGGAATAGGAACTGGACTAGAGACAGCCGCTGGATCACTTGTCAATAACGGTGGTAACGGTGGGTCTAATACTTCTAGCTATGGAGCTGGAGGTGGTGGTGGAGCTGGTGCTGCTGGAAGTAATAACAGTGGTCATGTAGCTGGTAACGGAGGTAATGGATATGCAAGCTCCATCACTGGATCTAGTGTTACTTATGCTGGTGGAGGAGGTGGAGGTACCTTTTACAGTAGCTATGGAACTGGTGGAACCGGTGGAGGTGGAAACGGAGGCGCTAATTCTACATCCACTGTGGCTACTGATGGCACCGATGGAAAAGGTGGCGGAGGCGGAGGAGGTCGAGGTAATACCTCTGCTGCTGGAGCTTATGGAGGTGACGGAGTGGTTATTTTAAAATATCCAGACTCATTTACTTTGAACATAGGCTCTGGTTTAAGTTCTTCCACTGACAGCTCTTCTGTAAGTGGTTTTAAAATAACAACTTTCACTGCTGGTGATGATAATATAAGTCTAAGCTAAATAATTAAATATATGGGACACTATGCATTCATAAACTCACTTAATAAGGTTGTGTCTGTTATAACTGGCAAAGATGACGGAGACAATGGTATGACTTGGGAACAATGGGAGACTTTTTATTCAGAGAGAAAGGGTTTGACTTGCAAAAGAACTTGTAAAAAGACATCTCATGGCGAGCATAAAGACGGAGAAACACCTTTTAGAAAAAATTATGCTGGAGTAGGATATACATTTGATCCTAATTTAGATGCTTTTATTCCTCCAAAACCTCATAACTCTTGGGTTATAGATGAGTCAATAGCAGACTGGGTGGCTCCAGTAGATTATCCAGAAGATGGAAATCCATATGTTTGGAACGAAGAGAGCCAGCAGTGGGATTTATTCTCTGAATAAAAGTACTTAGAGTCAAACATTAAATTTAATTTAAATGAATAATTATATAAGAAAAATATCAATAGGATCCGACTATAAAAACGCCATGCATTATATTGTTGGACAAGAAGTTTTGGGCGGGTCTTACTTTATTGAAACTATAGACTTAGAAGATGAAGGGTATTCTGTTTGGGTAAAAAAACAGGGAGAGATAATTAAATGGAAAGAATTTTCTAATATACCAGTTACTATAGAATATAACTTGAATGCAATATGAATCCCAGATGGAAATATTTAGTAGCTCCATGTGGACAAGAATACAATAATTTAAAAATAATTGCAGGTAAATCTTTGATTCTAAACACTTCTTTAGAAGATGCAAAGTATGTAAATAGAATAGGAGTTGTTCTATCTACTCCAAAAGATTCCGAAATACCAATCAATAGTTTTGTCGTTGTTCATCATAATGTTTTCAGAACTTATTACGATGCCAAAGGAAAGCAAAGAAAAAGCAATGAGTATTTTAGAGACTCAAAGTATTTAGTTGATCTAGATAGAATATATATGTTTAATGATGGAGAAGGTTGGAAATGCACTAAAAATTTTATTTTTATATCTCCTGTTGATTTTATACAAGATAAACAATTACATAGGGCAGACAAGGATGAAGAAGAGCATGTGGGAATTGTGAAGTATAGCACTATTTTAAAAAAAGGCACACGGGTTGGGTTTACTAAAAACTCAGAGTACGAGTTTGAGGTTGACGGAGAAAAATTATATCGAATGAAACTTAATGATATTTGTGTTAAATTTACATAAATGGGAAAGTCTCTAAATAGAAAAGGCAAGTACAGTCATTGTACAAGGGCTCAAAAAAAAGGAAAAAATAAACCAGCAAAAAAAAATAACTGATGCCGGATGCATTTATAAAGAATAACCTATCAATAGTAATATCGTTTATTGTTGCTGTGTTTACAGCAGGAGGAATATTCGCAGAGTTTACGGCATTAAAAGATGAAATATCTTTAGTTCATGATAGGTTAGATGAAAAGATTATTGTTATAAATAAACTTGAAGAAAGAATACTAACTATAGAAAAACAAATTGAATACGAAAGAGGCCTGCTTGAAGCAATGTCAAAATCTAATTTAAAAAATGAGTAAGAAAACAGAAGTGACTGTAAAGTCAAACGGCTTAAGAAACGAATTGAAAGAGATACGAAAAAGTATCGACAAACTAACTGAAGTAATATTACTTCAACAAACAAACAAACAGAATGAAAAAAATAAAAAGAACTCTGAGTCTCAGTATTGGGGGGATTCTATTGATGGGATGTACTTCACAACTTCAAGTACTGAAAGAGAGACAAGCATTAAGAACGAAAACATATCAAAAAATAATTGACAGTATTTCTATTGACAGTCCAGAGCAAATAAAATTAGCACAGATATTGTGGAATAAAACAATAAGAGATGGAAACAAAAGTAACAGACACAATACAAAAAGTAATTAGTGCTGGAGAAAAAGCTGTCAAAGAGCTAATTAAAGTAGCTGAAGAAGAAATAATAACAGGAGATCCAGATGATGATCTTGCTGCAGACAGATTAAAAAATGCTGCAGCTACTAAAAAGCTAGCGATATTTGATGCTTTTGAAATATTACAAAGAATAGAAATAGAAAGAGACAAGTTAAGTGACCAGGATAAATCTAGAGAAGACAAAAGAAATAATACAGGATTCCAAAGCTTTGCAGAAACAAGGGGAAGAAAGTCTTGATCTTTATAGAACGCTAAAAGACATTGTGCCTAAATCTGTATTAAATAAAAACAATAAAAGCAAATCTTGGAAATCTGGTTACAATAAACTATATGATATAATAATTATATCAAAAGACGGAACTCTGGGCCAAATAATAGAAGTGCAAAATTTGAAAATAGGGTTACCTTTGCAGCCGAAGAAAGTTTTTTCAAGGAGTTCATCAAATAAAAAACAATACTGGGAGCCTTTTGAATATCCAAAAGAATTAAGACACATTAAGACAATATTTCAGTGGAATGAATATCCTTCTGCTTTTAAAGAAAAATGGATTTCATATATTGAGGAAGAATTTGAAAGAAGAGAAAATGGGTTCTATTTTAAAAATAATGGTGTTGATACTTATATCACTGGCACACATTACATGTATCTCCAGTGGACCAAGATTGATGTTGGGCTCCCAGAGTTCAGGGAGGCTAATAGAATTTTCTTCATATTTTGGGAAGCCTGCAAGGTTGACAGTAGATCTTACGGAATGTGCTATCTCAAAAATAGACGGTCTGGATTTAGCTTCATGTCTTCAGCAGAAGCCGTGGCTCAAGCAACAATTACTTCTGACGCACGGTTCGGAATATTGTCCAAATCTGGAGCTGATGCTAAAAAAATGTTCACAGATAAAGTTGTTCCAATATCAACAAACTACCCATTCTTTTTCAAACCAATACAAGATGGAATGGATAGGCCAAAAACAGAACTTGCTTACAGAGTACCAGCATCAAAGCTTACAAGGAAATCAATTACTGAGAATAATAAAGAACAGCTTACAGGACTCGACACAACGATTGATTGGAGAAATACAGGAGATAACTCCTACGATGGCGAAAAATTACAGCTCCTTGTTCATGATGAAAGCGGAAAGTGGGAAAGACCCGACAATATCCTCAACAGCTGGAGAGTCACTAAAACTTGTCTTAGACTGGGAAGAAGAATAATTGGCAAGTGTATGATGGGCTCTACATCTAACAGCCTTGACAAAGGTGGAGAGAATTTCAAAAGCCTTTATAAAGATAGTGATGTATTAGAAAGAAACTCTAATGGTCAAACTAAAAGCGGAATGTATAGTTTGTTTATTCCAATGGAATGGAACATGGAGGGCTTTTTAGATTTACATGGCCATCCTGTTTTTAAAACACCTGAATATCCCGTAGAAGGTATTGATGGTCTAGACATAGACATAGGCGTTATTGATTACTGGAACAATGAAGTTGATTCTTTAAAGTCTGATTCAGATGCTTTAAATGAATTTTATAGGCAGTTCCCCAGAAGCGAAAGTCATGCTTTTAGAGATGAATCAAAAAACACTTTGTTCAACTTAAACAAGTTGTACGAACAAATTGACTACAATGACGGAATAGAAGTTCAAAGAGTTGTCTCAAGAGGAAACTTTAGTTGGAGTCAAGGAAAAAAAGATACAGAAGTTATTTGGTCTCCATCAAAAAATGGCAGATTTTTTTTATCCTGGATACCTCCTTTGGAATTGAGAAACAACATAGTCATTAAGAACGGAATAAAATACCCTGGCAATGAACACATAGGAGCCTTTGGCTGCGACTCTTACGATATATCAGGTACAGTTGGAGGCGGAGGATCTAATGGGGCTTTGCATGGTTTCACTAAAATTAATCTTGACGGACCTTCTAATATGTTTTTTTTAGAATATATATCAAGGCCACAAACTGCGGAGATATTTTATGAGGATGTGCTTATGGCTTGTGTCTTTTATGGCATGCCTTTGCTTGCAGAAAATAACAAACCAAGGTTGCTTTATCATTTTAAAAATAGAGGGTACAGGAATTTTAGCTTATCCAGACCTGATAAACACAAAAATGAATTGTCTAAATCAGAAAAAGAGTTAGGTGGGATACCATCATCTTCTGCTGTTATCTCTATACATGCTGAAGCGATAGAGTCTTACATTGAAACTCATGTGGGTTTTTCTGAAAATGGCTCAGGAAATATGTACTTTACAAGAACACTTTTAGATTGGGCAAACTATGATATATCCAATAGAACTAAATTTGATGCTACAGTAAGTTCAGGGTTTGCAATTATGGCAAATAATAAATATGTAAAAAAACCTGATAAATCTGTTAAAGAAATAAATGTTACCTTTGCAAAGTACAACAACGGTGGAATAACTAGTACAATTTTGAGATAGATATATATGTACGGAGATCAAACAAGAAATGTTATAGGATTCCCTGATCAACTTGTGTCAGATGCGGAGAAGGCATCAATAGAATATGGCCTTCTTGTAGGAAGAGCTATAGAGTCAGAATGGTTCAGAAAAGAAAGCGGTACTTCTAGATTTTACAATAACAGAGACACATACCATAAGCTTAGGACTTATGCTATGGGAGAACAGTCTGTGCAAAAATACAAAGATGAACTAGCTATCAACGGAGATATATCATATCTTAATTTAGATTGGACACCCGTTCCTGTGATACCTAAATTTGTAGATATAGTAGTCAATGGAATATCTAATAGGCTTTTCGATGTAAAAGCTGAAGCTGTAGATCCAGTTTCAACTAACAAAAGAGCTCTCTATAAAAACTCTGTTCAAACGGACATGAGAAATAAAGATGCTTTTTCTGAGATGGGAGATATGATTAATAAGGATATGTTTAAAACTACTCCTGAAAATTTACCTGCAAATGATGACGAGCTTGATCTTCATATGATGATAGATTATAAAGATGATATAGAGATTGCTGAAGAAAAAGCAATAACAAGCATCATGAAGCTTAATTCTTATGAGAGAACAAAAAGATTGATTGATCAAGATCAAACAGTATTAGGAATCTCAGCAGTCAAACATTCTTTTAACAACAGTGAAGGTATCAAGGTAGAGTATGTAGATCCAGCTAATATGATTTGGAGTCCAACTGAAGACCCAAATTTTGAGGATTGCTATTATTTTGGCGAAGTAAAAAATGTAAACATAACAGAACTTAAAAAAATAGATCCATCTTTATCTCAAGAGGATATAAAAGAAATATCTAAAATGTCTTCTAAGTTTGATTCATATCAAGGTATTAGAGGCGGCTATCAAAGCGACAACTTTGATCACAATACAGCAACTCTACTTTACTTTTGTTACAAGACGGACAAGAGGATAGTTTACAAAAAGAAAAAAACAGCTCAAGGTGGAGACAAGGTATTGAAAAAAGATGACCAATTTAATCCACCGAAAACAGAAGGAGCAAGATTTGAAAAGCTTTCAAAGAGAATTGATGTTTGGTATGAAGGGGTTTTAGTTTTAGGAACAAACAAAATGCTTAAATGGGAAGTTATGAAAAATATGGTTAGACCAAAATCAGCCATAAGTAAAACATACGCTCCATTTATTGTGAGTGCTCCAAAAATGTACAGAGGACAAATAGATTCCTTGGTAAAAAGAATGATTCCCTTTGCTGATCAAATACAGTTAATACATTTGAAGCTTCAGCAAGTTACTGCAAAGATGATTCCAGATGGTGTATATATGGACATTGACGGATTGACTTCTATAAATCTAGGAAATGGAGCAACATACACACCGCAAGAAGCACTTAATTTATATTTTCAAACTGGGTCAGTACTTGGTAGATCTTATACTGAAGAAGGAGAGTTTAATCATGGTAAAGTTCCAGTGCAAGAATTGACTGCATCAGGTGCAAATGCTAAAATATCCTCTCTAATAAATATGTATAATTATAATTTGGGATTAATTAGGTCTGCCACTGGACTCAATGAGGCTAGAGATGGATCTATGCCAGACGCAAATTCTTTAGTTGGAATACAAAAAATTGCTGCACTCAATAGCAACACAGCAACAAAACACATATTAATATCTGGCAAATATATCACTGAAAGACTAGCTGAATGCATTAGTTATAGACTATCAGACTTGTTAGAGTTTTCAGAAATGAAAGAAGACTTTGTCAAAAACATAGGCAAATTTAGCGTGGAGCTCTTAGATGAAATAAAAGAATTGCACTTACATGATTTTGGCATTTACATAGAGCTTCATCCGGATGAAGAAGAAAAAGGTATTCTTGAACAAAATATACAAACATCTTTATCTGCAGGTAAAATTGATATAGATGATGCGATAGATGTAAGATCAATTAACAATGTCAAGATAGCTTCACAAGTACTTAAGGTAAGAAAGAAAAGAAAAGAAGAGCTGGATGCAAAAAGAAAACAAGAAAATATACAGCAACAGTCTCAAGCAAACCAACAAGCAGCTCAAGCGGCAGAAAGTGCGAAACAACAAACAATGTCTGTAAAAATACAGACAGAGTCTCAAATGAAACAGTTAGAGTTTGATTTAGAACTTCAAAGAATGCAAAAGGAGTTTGAGTTAAAATCAATGCTGTTGGAAATGCAAAGCAACCTTAACAATCAATCACAATCACAAAAGATTACACTCCAGGCTCAAAAGGAAAATACAAAAGAAGATAGGAAAGATCAAAGGACAGCAAAGCAAGCGTCACAACAATCAAAACTAATTCAGCAAAGAAAGCAAGATTTAGATCCTATTGATTTTGATGGTTCAGACTCTTTGTCATTGTAAATCAATGATTTGCGTGTTTGAATTTATTTAGTAATTTTGTATAAATTTAATTTAATATATTATGGAGGACATTAAAGTCTATGCTTTAGATGATGATGGCAATAGGATAGAGCCAAAGTCAGAAAGCAAGACAGAAGAAAAAAAAGAAAATACTACTGAGCAAGTTGCTCAAGAAGAAAAAAACGTTAAAGAAGAAAATAAAATTAAAGAACAAGATGAGCTATCACAACAAAAAGAAGAAAGTAAAGACACCGAAAAAACCGAAGACAAAGAAAATGTCTTACAAAAAGTAAGCGAGGAGGTTTTAGATAACAAAGAAAACACAGATAATGAGGCATCTAAAAACAAAGAAGATGCTCCGGAATCTGAAAAAAAACAAGAACCAGTTGAAGACGATAATTGGTTTTTGTCAAAACTCAAAGATAGATACGATAAAGAATTTAAGTCTATTGATGAGTTTAAAGTTCTTTTAAATAGTGAAAGTAAAAAGAATCCTGATGTATCTGAGGAGGTACAAAAGTTTATGGATTACAAAAAAGAAACAGGAAGGTCCTTCCAAGATTTTGCAGAGTTGCAAAAAGATTGGAGTTCAGTTTCTGATTCAGAAGTAATCAGAGAATATTTTAAACAAACAAAACCTCATTTAGATCAGGATGATATAGACTACCTTATAAAAGAATCTTATAGCTTTGATGAAGAGGCAGATGAAGAGAAAGATATAAGAAGAAAAAAGGTAGCTTACAAAGAAGCATTGTATAATGCTAGGAACCACTTTGAAACTTTGAAGGAAAAGTATAAAGCTCCACTAGAGTCTAGTAGTGCGGACATTCCAAATAATTACAAAGAGGCTTTTAGTTTTTATAATGAATATCAAGCTCAGGTTGAAGAAGAAAAAAAGCTAAACGAAGAGCGCTCTAATTTTTTTACAAAGAAGACTAACGATCTATTCAATGACGAGTTCAAAGGTTTTGAATTTAATTTGGGTAACAAAAAACAATCAGTTAAACCTTCTGACTTAAGTAGAACTAGAGAGGCTCAGGGAAATCTTAATAATTTTTTGTCTGAACATTTAGACGAAAAAGGATTTATTAAGGACCCTACAAGCTATCACCGTGCGTTATATGCGGCAATGAACCCTGATCAACTTGCAAAATATTTTTATGAGCAAGGGAAATCAGATGCCACTGGAGACATTGTTAGAGAAACAAAAAACATTGACATGTCTGTGAGGGATAATAAAGTAAATGAGGTTGCGGGGACAAAGTATCGTGTAGTTGATTCTGAAGATCAGTTTGAGTTTAAAATTAGAAAACGAAACTAACGTATAAAATTATTTAAAAATGTCTGTAACAATGACCGGAGTTGGTGGTGCATTAACCCCCGCTCCCTCGAAAGCAACGCTTTCATCGAATTATTTAGGGTCAAGTATTGAGTTTACATCTCAATATTTACCCGATGTTTATGAAAAAGAATTTGAAAAATACGGAAACAGATCCGTATCTTCATTTCTAAGACTAGTTGGAGCTGAAATGCCTTTTGCCTCTGATGTTATTCAGTGGTCAGAACAAGGTAGATTACATTTAGCTGTGACTGGAGCAACTCGTTCAACTGATACGATTACTTCAACTGCACATCCATTTAGAGTAAATCAAACTGTTATCATTAGTGACGGGACTGATCAAGATAAAGCAATTATTACTGCTGTTCCATCAGCAAACACATTTGAGGTTAAGTCCTTTACAGGAGCAAACCTTAATGCAAGTGTAGCGAATAGTGGCCTTAAAATATTTGCTTATGGTTCTGAATTTAGAAAAGGCACAGGTGGAATGTCTGGAAGCTTAGAAGCGCCAAAAGATATTCAAACAAACAATCCTATCATTATTAAAGAAAAGTATGAAGTTAATGGTTCAGACTTAGCTCAAATAGGATGGATTGAAGTTACTACAGAAAATGGAGCTACAGGGTACTTGTGGTATTTGAAATCTGAGCATGAAACAAGACTTAGATTTGAAGACTACATGGAGCTATCTTTAATTGAAGGTGTTCCTGCTGCTTCTGGATCAGGTGCTGAAACTGCAACATTCAAAGGAACTAAAGGTTTGTTCCATGAGCTAGAAAACAGAGGCAACATTGCTACTGGATCTATAGCAGCCAGAGCTGATATTGAGGAAATTATCAAAGTATTAGATAAAGAAGGAGCTATTCAAGAAAATGTTCTATTTGTAAACAGAACAAAATCTTTTGAGATTGACACTGTATTAGCAGCGCAAAATAACTCAGGAGCTTCAACTGCATCTTATGGATTATTTGACAATAGCGAAAGCATGGCTTTGAATCTTGGATTTATGGGCTTTAACTTAGGATATGATTTTTATAAAAGTGATTGGAAATATTTGAATGATGCTACTACAGGAGCTTTGACTTCTGCTGTAGACGGAGTTCTTGTTCCTGCTGGAACTACTACTATTTACGATCAAGTTTTAGGTAAGAATGCAACTCGACCTTTCTTACATATTAAATATCGTAAGTCAGAAGCTGAAGATAGAAAGTATAAGTCTTGGGTAACTGGATCAGCTGGAACAGCTGGTATGTCTAGTGACTTAGATGCTATGCAAGTACACTTCTTGTCTGAAAGAGCACTATGTGTTCACGGAGCAAATAACTTCGTTTTGATGAAGTAATATTTTTGGATAGGATTGGGGGCCAAAGCCCCCATCCCCTATCAATTTTTAATTTAATTTAATACTTAATAAAATGCCTAGAAAAAAAACACCCCAATCTTGGGAAATAAGAGATAGAGTATATGTCTTGAAGGGAGGAATGACTCCTGTTAACTACATATTAAGATCAAGACACCACCTAAATAAACCTTTACAATATTTTGACGGAAGCATAAACCGATCACTAAGATATGCTTCAAATCAAACTTCTATTTTTGAAGATGAACAAATGGGAGATGTAACTTTGCCAGCTATTATATTCAAAGATGGTAAGTTAATTGTACCAAAAGAAAATGTGTTGTTACAGCAGTTTTTGTCGTTGTATCATCCTGACAAGGAAAAGGTTTATAAAGAATTTGATGCTAATAAAGAAGCAGAGACTGAAATAAAAACAGTCGAAGAAGAATTAGAGGCAATGAATTTAGCTAAAGATATGCCGATTGAAGATCTTGAAGCTATAGCAAGAGCCGTGCTTCATTCAAAAGTTTCAACGATGGCTTCCAATGAAATAAGAAGGGACATGTTAATATTTGCAAGACAAAACCCTGATAAGTTTATTGATCTTGCTAACGATGAAAACATAAACTTGAGGAATGTTGCAATTCGTGCTGTAGAGATGGGAGTTATTGCATTGAAAGAAGATCAAAGGACTGTTTATTGGAACAACAAAACAAAAGAAAAAATAATTACAGTTCCTTACGGAGAGAATGCCTATAGTGCATTAGCGGCTTTTTTCAAAACTGACGAGGGTCTTGATGTACTGCAATCAATCAACAACAGCCTATAGTAAAATCATCCATATAATAGCTGTTAATTAGGGGTCGAATAAATCGACCTCTTTTTTTTTCGTACATTTGTAGCATGATAAATCATGTTAGAAATACCGTACTTACAGTTTTGAATAAAGAGAATAGAGGGTTTATAACGCCTGCTCAATTCAACTCATATGCTAAACACGCACAGCAGCTTTTGTTTAATCAATATCTGTCAGAATATTCTAGGATGTTAACTGCAAAAAACGCAAGACAAATATCTTCAGAGTTTATGGATAGAGAAGAGATTCTTATGAAAAGGCTTCAGGCTTTTACAAAGCAGTCTTCAGTAGCTCAAAGTTTATCTAAATATGACAAACCATCAGACTTGCAGTATATAATTGCCGTGAGACATTCAAACACGGATATAGAGCAAGTTCCAAGACACAAAGAAAGATTTTTGATTTCATCAAATCTAACATCACCCAGCAATACTTATCCTGTTTTTATTGATGAAGGAAGTACTATATCGGTTTTCCCAACGACAATAACAGGAAATGTAGATTTTACATATGTAAGAAACCCTAAAGATCCTAAATGGACTTATAATTTGATAGGAGAAAATCCTGTATTCAACTCAAGCAAATCAGATTATCAAGATTTTGAGATTGACCAAGATGAGTCTGTAAATTTAATTGTAGAAATATTAAAACTTACTGGTCTTACTATAAGAGAAACAGAAGTAACTCAAGTTGCCTCTGGATTAGACCAGGCGAATACTAATAAAGATTCTTAAATATGGCTTTGACAGATCAGCAATATTACGCATCGTCATCTAATTATGGAGGATCACAGTTTGTTTCTCTGAAAGATATAGTAAATAATTTTTACTTATTCTATGTTGGAGATGAAAAAGTGATTAATAATGTAAAAAGATACGATGTAGTTTTCCATGCAAAGAGAGCGATACAAGAGTTAAATTATGATGCGTTAAGAAATGTCAAAGCACTTGAGCTTGAGTTGCCTACGGACCTGAAGCTTGAAGTGCCAAAGGACTTTGTAAAGCTAGTAAGATTATCTTGGGTTGACGAAAGAGGTAGATTGCATCCATTAATGGTTGATAACAATACAACAATCGCTCAAGCTTACCTGCAAGATAATAACTATAATATATTATTTGACGCAGATGGTGGGGCTTTATCCGGAACAAGTTATATAGATACACAACTTTCATCAATAGAAAACACAACTCAAGATGCAGCTTCTTCTCTAAGCGATGAGTTCTTTGGCGGGAGGTTTGGTTTAGCTACTGGAATAGCAAACGTAAATGGAAGATATAATTTAGACAAACAGACAGGAGTAATAAGATTTAGTTCTGAGGTAAAAGGCAAGCATGTTGTTATAGAATATATATGTGATGGAATAGATTATTTAACTGAAGATCAAATTAAAGTCAATAAGCTAGCAGAAGATTTTATTTACAAACAAATTGCATATGATGTAATTAAGCACAAAATAAATGTTCAAGAATACATCGTGAGAAGATTAAAGAATGAATCTTTTGCTGCCATGAAAAACATGAAAATAAGACTTCTTGATATTCACCCTTTTGATTTAGTTCAAACATTGAAGGGAAGAAATAAGTGGATTAAATAATGAAGCTAAAGAGTGTATTCAGCTCCGGAAAGATGAACAAGGATCTTGATGAAAGACTTGTTCCTAAAGGAGAGTATAGAGATGCCTTAAACGTTAGGGTAGTAGGGTCTTCTGGATCTGACGTTGGAGCAGTAGAAAATTCTGTTTCTAATCAAGCTCTTACGCAATTAGACTTTGGGGCTAATGCTGTTTGTATCGGATCTATTGCAGACGATGCTAATAAAAAAATATATTGGTTTGTTAGATCTGACACAGGAAGTTTTGTTTCAGAGTATGATATAGAAAACGACTCATCCACATTTATACTTAAAGACACAAGGTCTTGGAAAACAAATGTTTTAAATTTTTACAAAACTAACTTTATTGAAGGAAACATTTTAATTGACATAGACAACGATAAGAGATTTTTGTTTTTTACGGATGGAATAAACCCTCCTAGAAAAATAGAAATAGAAAGCGCAAGGCTCATAGACTCCAACACATATACAAAGTTTGACTTAGACGTAATAAAACAACCTCCACTAAACCCTCCAGTAGTTACTCTTACAAATGCATCTCCGAATGAAAACAATATAAAAGAAAGATTTGTTTACTTTGGATATAGGTTTGAATATGTTCACGGAGAGTACAGCGCTCTATCTCCATTTAGCGAAGTGGCTTTTTTACCTGGAACTTTTTCTTTTGATTTTTCTACAGGATTAAATACTTGCATGGTAAATTCTTTTAGCTCTGCCAGCATTCAATTTGAAACTGGATCAAGTGATGTAGTTGCAATAGATTTAGTATTCAAAGAAAGCAACTCAACTAATGTATATGTTATAGAGTCTTTTAATAAAGAAGATGAGTTAATAAACAACAACTCTACACACAGTTACACTTTTGACAATAGTAAAGTTTACAAAGTTTTACCAGAAAAAGAATTACTTAGAGTATATGACAATGTTCCTTTGACTGCAAAAACACAACAGCTAATAGGCAACAGAATTGTATATGCTAACTATACTGAAAACTTTAATCTTGTAGATGCTAACGGAGATTCTATCGCATTCAACATCACTCCTTCTTTAAACTCAACAGCAATATCTTCAGGTAACGTACAGAAAAGCGTTAAAACAAACGTAGATTATGAAATAGGAATGGTTTATCTTGATGATTATGGGCGATCAACTAGCGTCATAACTTCAAAGAACAGCAAGATAAATGTTCCTTTGAGTGCGTCAAAAACACACAACAGAATCAATGTATCAATAAATCATTTGCCTCCTGCTTTTGCAACTCATTACAGGATGTATGTCAAGCAAAGCAAGTCTACATATGAAAATATATCTCCTGCTATATTTCATTTTGAACCATCAACAGGATATTCATATATACTTTTAAATGGAAACGACAAGAACAAAGTAAAAGAAGGAGATTTTTTAGTTGTTAAGGCAGACACTAGAGGTCAAAAAACTAGTTTAGTCGAGACACAAGTTTTGGAAATTAAAGAACAAAACACAAACTTCTTGGCATTAAAAGAAGATGCAAACTACCCTGGAGCAAGTGATACTCCTATATCTGAACAAGGAGGGGTTTATATGAAGATAAAACCTGTTGGATTTAGTTTTACGACAGACGATTATGAGAGAACTGAAATAGATGATTTTGATACTACAAGCAACAGGCTTAGTGATCCTTTAGCAAACTCACAATCACACAGCTCTTTTATAGAAGGACCTAACGTCTATCCAGCAAGCGCAAGTACTTCTACGGCAGCTTCAATAACAGTTGCAGGTAACTACAATGTGTCAAATCAATTTTCTAGAATTACTATTACAATAGATTCTGTTTCAGGATCAGGAGATACATTTACAACGACAGTAACGCAGCTTGACAATCAAACATCTACAAACCTAACAGTAACTGGTCAAGCGATAACACCGGGAGTGCCAATATCAATAGACAATGCTGCAGGCGCTACCGGTCTTACCGTAGATTTTGCTTCATCAACTGGCCACACAGTTGGAGATAAGTGGACAGTAAACGCTAGACCCTCTACATTTTCATACCCAAGAAACAGCAAGGCTTTTGCTACAATCAGGTCTTTTCCAAAAGCATCAGAAGATATTCCTTTAGGAACAGTTATTAATTTTACATATGATGAATACAATGAATCAGTTCAGTTTGTAACTCACGAGTTTGTTTCTGATAGAACATATGTTAATCTTGAGGAATGGTATCACGAAAGTGGTGCAAAAGCAACATTGACTGCCAGTATAGATGAGAGCAGAATATTTTTCGTTAGGGGAACTTATGGAGGAGACAGTTCTAATATAACAAACAGTACAACGAATGACCTGCTAATGGTCATAAGGTCTTTGGGAACACAAAATAACGATTTTGATAGCAAGGTTAAAGTCAAAACAAATGTCATATATCTTGAAAGACAAAGCACAGATATTCCTACGTTTGAAACCAGAGCTGAAGATAAAAATGATGAAGTGTTTTATGAGCTTCCGAAGACATATCAAATTACAAATGGTTATCATACAGTTGGATCTCCTGGCACATCACAAACACACCTTGTAGCTGCCAGTTTAACTTTAGAATTTTTTAACTGTTTTTCTTGGGGTAACTGTATAGAGTCTTATAAAGTAAAGGATGATTTCAATGCAAAGTTTTTTAAATTAGAAAACAGACCATCTGCAAATCTCAAAGACTACAAAAAAAATCACAGAACGACATCGCTTACTTACAGCAATGTCTATGATCAGACCACAAAATATAATGGCCTAAACGAATTTAATCTTTCGACTGCTAATTATAAAGACCTTGACGATTTCTATGGAGAAATTAGCAAGATAGTTTCTAGGGAAAATGATCTAACCGTTTTTCAAGAGAACCGTGTAAGTAAAATTTTATTCAACAAAAATGTATTGTTCAATGCAGACGGCACAGGAAATGTTTCATCAACTAGCAGTGTCCTTGGACAAGACGTACCATATCTAGGAGAATATGGAGTTACTTCAAACCCTTTTGCTGTCACCTTGTGGGGCGGTAGAATATATTTTGTTGACGAAAGAAGACGAGTAGTTTGTAGATTATCACAAGATGGCATTACTCAAATATCAGACTTTGGTATGATTGATTGGTTCAATGATAACTTAGGAACAACACTGCCACCTCTTGGAATAGCATCTTATGATCCTAGAGATAGGCAATATTCTTTATCTTTAAAAGGAACTCAAGAAGAATGGAGAGAAGACCAAGTTGAATGTGAAATACTTTATGATTCTGGTGATTTTGATTCTGATGGAATTGTAAATTCTCTTGATCCAGACGATGATAATGATGGGACTCCAGACACTCAAGATGCCTTCCCATTTGATGCAAGTGAAACTACAGACTCAGACGGAGACGGTATTGGTGATAACGCAGATACCGATGACGATGGAGACGGAATACTTGATACTAACGAAAGTAGTGTTGCAGCAAGAACAAACGCTAACGAAGAGCTTACTTTAGATACTGACTCTGATGGTATTTTAGATTTTGCGGATCCAGATGATGATAACGATGGATTAAGTGATATAGAAGAGGCAGCTCTAGGAACGAATCCATTACTTGCAGACACCGATAGCGACTCTGTAAATGATAAAGATGATGCATTCCCAACAAATGCTTCAGAATCAGTTGATACAGATGGAGACGGTATAGGAAATAATGCAGATCCAGACGATGATAACGATGGAGTATTAGATTCATCTGACGCTTTCCCGTTAGACTCTAGTGAAACCACAGACACAGACTCAGATGGAGTTGGAGACAATGCAGATCCAGACGATGACAATGACGGTATTCCAGATGTAGATGAAGTTGATACAGATAGAGAACCCCCTGTAGATGATATAGATACTGACGATGATAATGACGGAGTTTTAGATGTAAATGATGCTTTCCCATTAGATCCTACCGAGACAACCGACACAGATTCTGATGGCACGGGAGACAATGCTGATACTGACGATGATAACGATGGGGTTTTGGACACACAAGACGCATTCCCTCTTGATCCAACAGAAACCGTAGACACAGACTCGGATGGGACTGGAGATAATGCAGATACGGATGACGATAATGACGGAGTTTTAGACACTCAAGATGCATTCCCGCTTGATGCGACAGAAACTACGGATACAGATTCCGATGGGATTGGGGACAATGCAGACACAGATGACGATAATGATGGAGTTTTAGATGTACAAGATGCGTTTCCATTAGACTCAACGGAAAGTGTGGATACAGATAGCGATGGCATCGGCAACAACGCAGATACGGATGATGATGGAGACGGAGTAGCTGATTCAAGCGATGCTTTCCCATTAGATCCTACTGAAAGTGTTGATACAGATTCCGATGGAATAGGTGATAACGCTGACACGGATGATGACAATGATGGAACGCCCGATACGTCAGATGCATTTCCACTAGATCCGTCAGAGACAACTGATACAGATGGTGACGGAACAGGCGATAATGCAGATACAGATGATGACAATGATGGCACTCCAGACTCTTCTGATGCGTTTCCGCTAGACGCAACTGAAACTACAGACACTGACAGTGATGGTGTTGGAGACAATGCTGATCCTGATGATGACAATGATGGGGTGCTTGATAGCGCAGACGCTTTTCCTTTAGACGCAACCGAAACTACAGATACAGATTCTGATGGTATCGGAGATAATGCTGATTTAGATGATGATGGAGATGGGATAAGTGATGCTTATGAAACACAGCTAGGGACAAATCCTTTAGACAGCACAGATACTCCAACAGATACAGATTCTGATGGCATACCAAACGCCATAGATACAGATGATGACAATGACGGGACTCCAGATACCAGCGATGCTTTCCCTCTTGATTCTACAGAAACAACAGATAGCGATGGAGATGGTACGGGAGATAACGCTGATACAGATGATGATAATGACGGAGTTCCAGATGCAGATGAAATAGCTGCAGGAACAGATCCTTTGGATAGTACTAGCACGCCTCCGGACACAGACGGAGATGGAACTCTAGACTATTTAGATACGGATGATGATAACGATGGAGTCTTAGATGTTAATGATGCTTTCCCACTAGATGCCTCTGAAAGCGTAGATACCGATGGAGATGGTATTGGTAATAATGCCGACACGGATGATGATAACGATGGGCTAACTGATGCTCAAGAAGCAACAGCTGGAACAAATCCACTGCTTGCTGATACAGACAGCGACTTTATAGTTGATTCTGTTGACCCTGATCCTTTAGATTCGTCTAATCCAACAGTGAGTGATACTTCAGGTGCAGGAAGGAGCTCTTCTTGCACTACGCCAGAAACGCATCATTACTTTCCAAATTCTGGGAGCCTCTACGGAGGAGGAAGCCAAAGCCAAGCCCATGACTACAGACTTAATGGTGACCTTTTTAATCAAAACATAAGTCAGACAGATTCAGATTTATCAATCATTCCTAAAGCATCTTCGGCAATTACATTATCAAGTAACACAACCTTGTCCTCTGTTAATTTAACAGACGCTCCTAAATTTAACGATGGCATTAACGGAAACTCTACTGGAGTGACATTTAATGACAGGTATATTACAAAAGCAGCGGCTGTAGCTGCAGGTTACACAATAGGAATAATGAGAAACTCTGATGAGTCTGTAAAACCTTTGACTGGCCAAAGTGTAAACGATATACCTAATGATGCAATACTAATAGCACACACTACTGATCTTGGAACAAATCCAAATACTGGTAATCCAGCACCAAACAACGTAAACAGTGCGGTTGCAATATGCGTGCCTATAGGATTTACAGAAATTACAGTTTTAAGATCAGTAAATACTAATTTACGAGACACAAGTTCAAACAATGATCAATTACATCCAGCTTTATTAACAACATTGTCGACTCATTGCGGTGATCTATGGTTTGAGCATGTCGGAACCTTATCATCTAATCAAACTGCATCACCAGCAGGTCAGCAGTCTTTAACTTTTCCACAAGTGACCGCCTATACTAGTAACAGCCAAACATTTGGACAATCATCCGTTCCAAGTTTTAACTCTAGTACTGGACATAGTTTTACAAGCGGAAATGATGCGTTTAAGGTTCATGGCATTACATCTATATCAGGTGGGTTTACTAGTCATAACAGTAGAGTTGGACCACTGTTTAGGCAATTCAACTTTGATCAAGAAACAATCAAAATCCACACATATTATAATACACTTCCCCCTGTCACTGTAAATATTAAAAACAGAGATTTTGGACAAACATACAGCAATACAGCTCAAATAGTTGCTTCAGCACCATCCGGAGATATAGGGTCTGGAATAACTATTGACACAAATGGAAATATTATAGTGACCTCAATGGGTAGTACAACTTACGCTTCTTCTGTTTCTCACCCTGACGATTCTTCTATTGTCATAGGAACAGGAACTAATTTCAAAGCTCAATTTATAAAACTTGATACATTAGGAGATTTAGAATGGGAACTTCAAAGAACAGGGTCTGGCAATAACAATACTTATCCAGCTACTGTCGGTAAAACAGAATCTAGCCCTGGATCTAACAGCACTACAGGATCTGCACTGCCTTTTAGTCAATGGGGTGATACTACAGTTATAACAAATGGAACTTCCACTTCAAATAACAATGCTGGGCTACAGCTCATAGGCGGATCTTTCTTTGATAAGTTTGCTAATGTAGGCGCAAGTGTAGATGCTACAATTACAATAGTAAAAACTCTTATAGATTTTGTGCCAAAATATGGATTGTTAATTACAACAAGCAGCACCCCACCTACTATTTCTAATGCGGTTACGTCAATATTTTACAAAAGAGTCTATTTTAACAACACGCTAGAACCATTTATTGGCAAAACTTTAACTATTGACAATACAATATCAACCTCTGGTTATTTTACAGGAGAACCTCAAACTACAAGGTACACATCTAGTTTTAATAATGTTAATGACTTTGCGTTCCTATCGTTTACTTCAAATACTTATACTGGTTCTGGATGTTTAAATGTAGGGGATTCGTACATCATAAGCGGAACAGATGGCACAAACTCTTTCTCTGGTACTTGGGAGATAATATCTAACTCAGCAAATATGGCACAAGGAAAAGCAGTCACTCAAATGATTGCTAGCATTTGGAGCTGTGGAACCGGTGGAAGTTCTAACGCTCTAGCTTCTAGCCAAGCTAACAGCCAATATTGGTTTATATCAAGGGTTGATTCAAATGGGGTTGATCATAGTGCAGCAATGGAAAAGTTATCTAAAGTGCTCAGCCTAAGCGGTACAACTAATCCAAATTATTCAGGAAATCAACCAACAATAACATTTGGAATAAATCCTTCTCCTTAAATTTTATTTGAATGTAAGATAAAAATATATAGATATGAAGTTTAGATCAGGATATAAAGTAGTTAAAACATTAAGAAAATACATAAACGGTAAGCCTACAAATATTACCAAAAACAATGTGTCTGGCCAGCCAGATTATATTGAAAAATATTTATCTGATGATTGCCCTGTAAATCCGCTGCCTTCTGGAGTGACACAAACAACAACCACTCCTGCAGCGCCTAGCATGCCAAACCCAACGCAAACAGGTACAAACAACTACACTGTTTCATTTAGCGAATATGTAAAAGGCTGGACTTCTTTTCACTCTTGGATACCAGAGTCAATGGTAAACATGAATGGAGATTTTTTTACATTTAAAGACGGGCAATTATACAAACACCATGCCAACGATTTAAATAGAAATACTTTTTATGGGGCTGCATATGATACTGAGCTAGAGTTTGTATCCAATGATGGTCCATCTGACGTAAAAATATTTAAAACAGTAGAGATTGAAGGAGACACAAAAGATTTTGATGTTACAATTACAACTGATTTAGATTCTGGGCATATTAATAAAAATTCTTTTGAGAAAAAGGAAGGCTTCAATTACGCATATATCAGAAGAAATACAAATGACGAAGTAAAACCAGAACTCCTTTCTGTTCAAGGTATAGGTTCAGTTGTTTCTATACCAACAGCGACAACAGTAAAATTTTCTTTAGTTCCTTCAGAGATTTCTGTAGGAGATGCACTGTATAAAACAACCGGAGCTTCTACTTTTACAAAAATAGCAGACATAACTGCAATAAATAAAGAAACAAATACACTAACTGTGTCAAGCACAGGAGCGGCAGTTAATGATTATTGCTTTGCAGCAAAACCTCCAATAGCTGAAAGCTTTGGGCTAAAGGGATATTTTGCAAATATTAGAATAAAAAATAATAGCACATCTAAAGTTGAGGTATACTCTGTAAATTCAGAAGTAGCTAAAAGCTTCCCTTAATATTTAGTATATTTGCATTAGTGAAATTTAATTTAAGAGCAATACAAAATCAGGACTATGAAAAAGTCCTTTTAAAATGGTGGAAAGATTGGGGATGGGAAGCACCTCCAAAAGATTTTCTACCAGAAACGGGCATAATTGTTTCAAAAAATGGAGTTGACATTTGTGCTGGATTTATTTACCTTACAAACTCAAAAGTTGCTTTGACAGAGTTTGTAGTGTCGAATAAAGAATATAGAGAAAAAGACAGAGGCAAGGCTTTAGATTTTCTTTTAGATTGTCTACTTGCTTTGGCAGAACAAAATGGGTGTAGATATGCTCATGTAATATTGAAGAATAACAGCTTGATTAAAAGGTATAAAAAAGCTGGATATATTTTATCAGACAAAAAAGTAACCGAAATGTTAAAAGTATGGCAATAGCAACCGGAACAGCAATAGCAATAGGGGCTGGTGTTGCGGCTGCAGGAGGGGCGGCACAAGCTATATCAGGTGCTGCAAGAGCTAGAAGAGCAAAGAAAGCTATAGATAGTTTCCAAAGACAAGATCTTAACAATGCCTTTAGTGATATGCGTGTTTCTACTTTAGGAGCAGAACTACAAACAGAAGAAGCACAAAGAAGATTTGCTACATCAGTTGATGCCTTGGCATCTGGTGGTGTAAGAGGGTTAGTTGGAGGTTTAGGAAGGCAAGAGCAACTTCAGCAACAATCACAAAGAGCTATAGCTGCTGGACTAGATATGCAGCAAACACAAATCGACAGACTAAGAGCACAAGACGAGGTCAGGCTAAGACAAATGCAAGAATCTAGGGAAGAGCAGCAGTTAGGCGCTCTTTATGGAGAGCTTGCGGCAGGAAGACAAGGAGTTCAGGCTGGTCTTGGTTCTATTGTACAAGCTGGTGGTTCTTTAGCTGCAGCTGGCATGAACCCAACAGAAATAGGCGGTCCAAGAGCAAAAGACCTTACGGCTTTGTCAAGCACTGTTCCTGCTGCAAACCTAATACAACAGGGACAAAATCCAATAAATTTATCTTCTGTTTCTAGTAGCTTTGTTCCATTTTCAATGGATGCTAGACCAGGACTAAGTGGGACACAAATTTCAGCAGGACTGCAGGATGTTCTTAGAAGAAGGGGCCAGTAGCCATAATAAAATAATAAGATGAGTAGAAATTTTGATACATTTTTCAGAGCGGCTTACGAGGCAAACAAGCCTGTTGATCTAGGCTTTGGTGATGCTTTAGGTAAAATGGTTGACAGAAAAATTCAGGTTGATGAAATAAATCGAGAGAATGAAAAGATAGCTTTTGAAAGACAAAAAGAATTTGAGAAAGCTAGAGCTGAGTTCAAGACTAAGATGAGCGAAACTTATGATCAATTTGTTTATGAGGACCAGTTTGATGACACAGGGTTGACAGACTTAGACAATGCTGCAGCCAAACTACAAGGAGAAATAAGAGATGTTTACGAGTTGAATGAGTTTGCTTTTAGGAATGGTTTTATAGATGAATCTCAATTAACGGTAAGGAACAATAAAGTTAAGGGTCAAGTAATGCAGTTTAAAAACTTGACAGGAGACATAAACAAATATTTAGCAGAGGCTGATAAGCTCGAAAAAGAAGGCAAGGGTAGCGTTCTAAACGATATGAAAACAAAATTATTAGACGAGTTTTCAGGTAACGTAAAATTTGGAGCTGGATTAGATGGACTTACAATGTCTACAAAAGACGCTGACACAGGAGAAACTAAGTCTATAAACATGGGTCAGTTTAAAAAGCTGATTACTACAAGCGAAGGAGTTGACACTCAAAAAGACATTGATGATATTATAGATTTGGGTGGCTTTAATGAATTTGTTTCAGGAAATAAAAAGATTAAAGACTTTACTTCTATACTAGATAACTTTGATAAAGAAGGAAATGTTTTTGATGTAGCATTATCTGGTAAAAGTGATGAACAACTGCTGGATATGATGTATAAATTAAATTTAGCGGATGATGATCCAAAGATGGCTGCAAGTAAAGGGCAAAGATTAGTGCAGGGTGAGGATATATTTTCTTTTAAAGCTACAGAAGAAGATAAAACTAAAATTAAAAAAGCATTAAGAGATGAGACTTTGAAGCAGCTTGAGCTGAAAAGACAGCAAGCTTTTTATGAAGATCCTAGAGCTATAGTGGCTTATAGAAACAAGTTGGATAAACAAAAGGATCCCATTCATACTCAGGGAATGGAGAAGAGAAAAGTTACAGTAACCAACCCAGACGGAACTGTAACAGAAGAGGAAAATAGTTTTGACACATACATGCCTAAAAGAATACCTGGCAAACCATCTGGTATTAACATAAGCTATGCACTAAAACAATCAGAGGCTGGTTCGGGCGAAAGCGCATTTGTCTCTGGGTTGTTAAAAAAGATGAACGACAACTTAAAGCCTGGACAGCAAACAGTGGGTGTTGATGCTGTTAAAAAAGCTACGTTACTTCAGGGAGAAAGAAATAAAAATACTGGAAAATGGACTTTTAGAGTAGGAATAGATCTTAATGAAGGAGCGAAATATGATATAGATGGATCAGGAAATGTTGATTATGAAGGAGGATCTTACGCAGATATTATTGAAATTAATCCTGGTAGCCTAAAAGAAATAAACATGTTTTATCAAAATCTAACAGGCAAACAATTAAGCAATACATCCCAGCAAGAGTTTTTAAAATCACTAGAAGCCAAGAAAGAAGCAGGTCAAGATTTGACTTCACAAGAGGCAGCTGAATTAGAAAAATCTAAGCAATTTGGGTCTTTGATAAATTCAAAATTAAAAAGGTAAAAGATGATTGGCGAACAAGAAACAAATGATCCGAAAAATCCAACGCCACAAGTAGATTTGGGTTCCTCTAGGCCTGGGATGGAGTTTGACTCTGTCTTAGATATTGTTTGGAGCGGTATGCTTGACACAGGATTTTCAGGGAGCCGAGGAGAATTTTTTACTCTTTTATGTACAGACCCAGAGGTCTTAGATTTGTCATTTGATATGATGTCTAGCACTGGTTTTAAAGGAACTAAAGATGAATTAGCTGGACTGTTAGGAATAGTAGATCCTGAGCCTGTAAAAAAAAAAGAAGATACGGATTTAAAATTAGAGGATACTTCTTTGGAGTTACCAAAGATTGAAGTTCCAGAGGTAAAGACAGGGACAACTGCCGAAACAGACATAATAGATCCTGAAGAAGAAATTTACAATAAAGCGGGTAAAGGTGAGGCTTTCTTAAATTTTTTCTCACAAAACATAGATGCTGGATTAGCTCAAGGAAACAGCGTAAGTGAAGTTGTTGAGTTAATGAAACAAGGTAAAAATTTTACACCAGAAGATGTTGATGAGCTAATTAAGTCTGCCGAACAGATGGAAAATCTACCTCCATCTGAAGAAATGATAAAGTTTACAAAAGCTGTAGAGGAAAACGGAGGAGACAACTTTGCATTTTTAAAAACCCTTGCAGATTTTGATGACGATGTAAATTCTTTTAAAGTTTTAGCAGAGACAGGGATAAGAAGTTTTGTTGGAATGGGAAAGGCAGCTTACGAGGAGCCGCTTTTAACAGCAGGAGCAGGTGTTTTTAGTGGTATCGCTGGAGGACCAACAGGAACTGTAGTGGGAGCTATGTCTGCAGCAGGAGGTTTAATGGAAACTTCTGTTTCTTTTATAGAGTTCCTTAAAGAAGAATTAGGAGACAAAGATTTCAATAGAGAGAATGTTATTGAAATACTTAACGATGACGAAAAAAGAAAAAGCATAAGAAATAGAGCCTTGGTTAGAGGAGGAACAACAGCGTTGTTTGATTTAATAGGAGGTGGAATTGCTACAGAAGCAGCAGGGCGTGTAGCTAAACTTGCTCAAAAAACTACATCAGCATTAGGAAAAGCAGCAGGTAAAGCTGGAGCTGTAACTGCAGCAGGTGTTATAGAAGGAGTTTCTGGAGGAGCAGGAGAAGCTACCGCAAGGGCATTCGCTGGACAAGAGTATTCTGCAATAGAAACTGGGCTTGAAACATTCGGAGGTGCTTCAAGAGGTTTAGTTACAGGACCTTTGGGTATTGCAAAAACTTATCTAGAGAACACGCCCTACTATAAAAACCTTAGCAAAGGCATAGCTAGTTACGAGCTTAACGGAAAGACTGTAAACAAAGAGCAGATAGAGGAGTTTATAGACAGCAGTACTCCAGAAGAGGTAGATATGTTTCTTAAAAAAACAAATCTTGTAATCAACAACGACAATGAGTTGTCAAACAAGATAGAAAACAAAAGAAAAAGATTTAAAATATCTAAAGACGTAGTTAGTGATCCTGCTGGAAAAAATACAGAAAAAATTATTGATCTTGAACTAGAATTAGATGCACTGAGTAACAAGAAAACAGAAAGTGCAAGACTCAGAAGGGAAGATTTAAAACAACAAATAAAAGAATTGCAATCAGATGAAACTCCAGCTACCGAACAGCAAGAGACAGTTGAATCTGAAGAAGCACAGCAGCCAGCTGAAGAAAAAAAATCTTTTAATTTATTTGAAGAAGACGGTACTACAGAATTTGTTAAGCCCGAAGGTTCTGATACATTTGAAATAGGTTCCAAAAAACAAACACTAGCTTTAGTCGATGGCAAAGGAAAGCTGATAGCTTCTTTCGACTCTAAGACAGGCAAGAAAAGAAAAACAAATACTCTTGCGGAAAAAGAACTTGTTCAAGAATATGACTATACAAAAGGAAGAAAGGCTGCAGAGGTGGATCCGGATGGTGCAAAAGAAGCAGGTCCAGATGTAAATGAATTTGTAGCAGAGAAAAGTGAGAACGCTCAAGAAGTAGCTCAAGCTTTACAAACAGAATCAAAGGTAGATACATCACAAACTGTAGATCCTATATTTGAATACATTGCAGGAACAAAAATAGATCCTAAACAATTTTTTGAACGCACTGGATATAAAAGAGAAGATGTTTCTGCAGAAGTACAAAGGTCTTGGTTTAAAAAAGGCGGAGAAACTTTAGATCAGTTAGCGCAAGGTGTAGAGATGGATGGAGGAATGAGTGTTACTGAAGACGAATTGGTTCAGATAATATTAGATAATCCATCAAATAGAATAAAGAAAAAAACCAGAACTTATGATGCTCTTTTAAATAAATTTAAAAATCTGACAGGCTTCACAGGCTCAACAAAAACTATTGATGCAGTTGCCAATCAAGAGCCTGGAAAATTAAGACCAATAGATGAGCCTGCAGAACTAATTGAAGAACAGGCTAGGGAAAGAGATATAGCTGAGAAAACAATACAAAGGGAAGACCAGGCGCAACAGCAGCAGCAGGAAACAGAGCCTGAGATTTTTGAAAATCAAAAGAAACCAAGCAGCATAGAAGTTCTTGAGACTCACATGGATGCTGCAGAAAAAAAATTAAAAGGTCCAGGGATAATTTCAAGAGCCAAGAAGTTTATAAAAGAAGCTCCTAGAGCATTTAAAAGAAGAATAATAGATAGGCAGGCTGACATAAAAAGAATATTCAGAGGATTAGGAGATAAGCTTTCTATAAGGGCTTTGAATTTAACAATAACAAAAGCAGGAGCTGGCTCCCTTGCATCGCAAGTGTTTAAAAATTTTAGTAAGGAAATATATGATGGCCTTAATCAAAAGCAAAGGAAAGCATTAGACAGTATTATTTACCTACGAAGGATTGTATCTATCAATGAAAACAGAAGACAAAAAAGAGCGCAGGCATCTGAATACGAATCTCAATACGGAAGCGAGCTGACTCCGGACCAGGCAAAATCCATAGATAAAGACATATTAGATTTTTATTATGAGAGAAACGAAGAGACTGGATTCTTTGAGATAAAAGATTTCAACCCATACTCCATATCAACTGAAGGAAAATTGATGAACGAAGATGTCGCAAGAGACGCTTTGGAGCAGATCAAAAAAGCAATAGGGGAAGAGGAATACAATCAAATATTTGACAGGTCAGATAAATATTTTGAATCAACCAGGTCTTTGCTAGGAAGATTGCTTGATTCAGGTAGGATAACACAGGGTCAGTTTGATTATTTTAAAGACATAAACTATAGCCCTTTCAGAGTCATTGAAAAAATATTCCCAGAGTCAGGTCAAAGCCTAGCTCAAATGACAGAAAAAGAAAAGGCAGAGTTTTTAAGGATGGCTGGTAGACCTGCAAAAGATATAATGACTCTTACAGATGGCGGAGAATACACTGTCATGAAAGACTCAAGCATGATGCTTGCTATGTACACTAGCTCAGTAATACGAAGATCATTTCAAAACAAACTGTTAAATGCAATTTACAGTTCGTTTACAGCCAACGCACAGAATCCGATGCTGCAAGAATACATGACCTTTGATCGAAACGTTGCAGAAGAAAAAGGATTCAAACCAGTTGGGCTTTATGTAAACGGAGAAAGAAAGACTATGTATTTGAATGATACAGCTGCTGAACAGATACTAAATTTAAATTCAAAAAACCCAACAAGAGATAAGATTC